>Ga0335081_10000152_pt1 | contig 135520 bp, 112 predicted proteins | sample Lox_Sample_35_FD_206713 | JGI IMG/M metagenome (GOLD analysis project Ga0335081, IMG submission 206713) | Soil microbial communities from Loxahatchee National Wildlife Refuge, Florida, United States - Lox_Sample_3.5 | ecosystem: Environmental > Terrestrial > Soil > Wetlands | place: USA... | reverse complement strand
CCTCGTCGGCCGCGATCTTCTCGTCGTTGGCGAGTCCGATCAGCGCCTCGACGGCGGGCTGGATGTGGCGGCAGCAGGCGTAAGGCTTGATGTAGCAGTCGGTGATGCCGTAGGGCGGCGGCAGCGTGATCGGCCGCGCCTTGTCGATGCGGCCGAACGCGAACGCCTGCATGAAGCCGTCGCGCGATTCGATCACGGCGGGCGGGCCCTGCACGCCCTGCTCGGCGAGCAGCGCGGCCTGCAGGCCCTCGCGCGAGGCGTGGCCGGCGTGCAGCCGCTTGATGTCGGCGCCGCCGTTGACGAAGGCGAACAGGCCGGCCGAGCTCGACGCGGCGATGCCCATGGCGTCGGACAGCTGCGCCCGGGTCAGCCCGCGCAGCTTGGCCGAAGCCACCGCGGCGCCGAACACCGCGCAGGCGCCGGTCGGATGGAAGCCGCGCTGGCGCAGGTCGGGGTGGCAGGCGCGGGCGATCGCGATCGGGATCTCGTAGCCGGCGACGATCGCCTCGATCAGCGCCTTGCCGCTCGCGCCGTTCCGGTAGCCGAGCGACAGCACGGCCGGCACCACCGTGCAGCCGGGATGCACCGAGCCCTGGCGAAAGCCGTCGTCGAGCTCGATGCCGTGCGCGGCGGTGCCGCCGAGGAAGGCGGCGTCGAGCAGGTCGGCGCGGCGCGCGCGGCCCGGCACCGGGATGTTTCCCTCGCCCCGAACGGATGCGACCACGGCCTCGGCGCGCGTCGCGACATCGCCCGGCGCGCCCGCGATCATCACGCCCACCGTGTCGAGGAGGTGACGGCGCGCGTAGTGCCGCGTCTCGGCGTCCAGCGCGTCGAATGTGAGCGTGTGGGCGAAATCGACCAGCGCGTCGGTCGCGCCAGCGGCGGGGGCGAGCTCATGGACGGCCTCAGCGTGCGACATCGGTGCGCTCTCCCGCGATACCTCAGGTTTGGACGGACTATACCAGGATTTTGACCACCGCATCGACCGCGACCACGCCCTCGCCATCCGGGCGCACCATCAGCGGGTTGATCTCGGCCTCGATGACGGTTGGATCGTCGGCGAGCCGCGACAGGGCGACGATCGCGTGCGCCAGCGCATCGAGGTCGCCGGCCGGCTTGCCGCGGTAGCCGGCGAGCACCTGAAACCCGCGCACCTCGGCGATCATCTCGCGGGCGGTGTCGAGATCGACCGGCGCGAGCCGCAGGCTGCGGTCGCGATAGATCTCGGTGAAGATGCCGCCCAGCGCGACCATCACGAGCGGGCCGACGTCGCGGTCGACCCGATAGCCGACCAGCGCTTCACCGAGGCCGAGCATCATCGGCTGCACCAGCAGGCGGTCGAGGCGGTGGCCGTGCGCCGCCACGGCCGCGCGCATTCTCGCAATCGCCGCGACAAGGCCGCTCGCATGGGCGATGGCGAGCGCGACGCCGCCGATATCGGATTTGTGCGCGACCTCGTCGGACAGGATTTTTGCGGCGACCGGATAGGCGAACGGGAGCGCCGGCGCCGCGCCGGCCGGCGCCTCGAGCGCAACCGATGGCGGACGCGCGATGCCGAGCCGGTCGAGCAGCGCATAGGCCGCGAGCTCGTCCACCAGGCGGCCGGCACCAGGGCGGGTCCGCGGTTGCGGCGCGGTCAGGCGCGGGAGGCGGCGGCGCAGCGCGGCCGCGACCGCGTCGGCGCAGGCCTCGGGCGTGCGGAACGCCGGCACGCCGGCGGCCGCGAGCTGGGCGAGCGCAACCGGCGCATCAGGCACCATGTAGGCGGCGATCGGGCGCGTGGCGCTGGCGCTGTCGATGATCGGCTTGACCGATTTCTCCGGCTGCGAGCGCGCCGAGGAGCCGATCACGGCGAGCACCAGATCGAACTCGGGCGCGCTCAGCAGAATGTCGAGCGTCGTCTTCACGGCTTCATAGTTTGCGCCCGCGATCGTGAGATCGACGATGCGCGCCTGCGCGGCCCTGATGCCCGCGGCCGCGAGACGCGCGAAGGTCTCGGCGCTCGGCGGCGCGATGGTGACGCCGCGCATGGCAAGCGGATCGACCACCGTGGTGGCGCCGCCCGCCGTGGTGGTGACCACGGCGACAGCGGGCAGCCGCGCGCCTGGTGGCCGCGCCGGCACGCGGGCGAGCAGCAGCAGGCCCTCGATCAGCGCCTCGAAGGTCTCGACGCGGGCGATGCCGACGTCGGCGAGAAACGCATTCGCGACATCGTCCTCGCCGGCAAGCGCGCCGGTGTGGGTCGCGGCGAGCTCGCGCGCCGCCGGCGAACGGCCAAGCTTGTAGGCGATCACCGGCTTGCCGCGCGCCGCCGCCGCGGTCGCGAAGGCGCGCAGGCTGTCGGCGTTGCGCAGGGTCTCGAGAAAGAGGACGTAGCCGTCGATGTCGGGATCATCGAGGGTCGCGGCGCAGATCTCGCCGAGCGACAGATCGACCTCGTTGCCGACCGAGACCGCGCCGGCAAATCCGATGTGGCGCGCCTTGCCGCGCGACAGCAGCGCGCCGATCATGGTGCCGCTGTGCGAGGCGACGAAGATGCGACCGGCAGGAATGTCCTTCTCGTCGAGCGCCGCGTTGGCGGTGAGCATGACGCCTTCGCGCAGGTTGACGACGCCGAGGCTCGACGGCCCGACGAGGCGCAGGTCGGTTCTTTGCACCACCTCGCGCAGCCGCGCCTCGCGCGCAACGCCGGCCGGGCCGGTCTCGGCAAAGCCGTCGGCGAGCACGGTCGCGACCTTGACGCCGAGGCGACCGCATTCCTCGACTGCCTCGACGGCGGCCTCGGTCGCCGTCACGATATAGGCATGCTCCGGCACCTCGGGCAGCGCCGCAAGCGAGGGATAGGCCCGCTCGCCGAGCACTTCCTCGCGCCGCGCATTGACAGGAAAGACCCGACCGGCATAGCCGGCCTGGCGCAGGAACTTCAGCGGCCGTCCGGCTGCTTTGGTCGCGTCGTTGGATTGCCCGACAATCGCGACGGAGCGCGGCGAGAGCAGGAACTGACGGAGCGACGGCATTTTCACTCCGCCTTGATGCCGGCCTTGCGCACGATCGGCGACCACTTGGCTTCTTCGGCCGCAATGTCCGCCGCATAGGCGTCGGGCGTGCTCGCGAGAACCTCGGCGCCGAGGGCAGCGAAGCGCTGCGCAACATCAGGGGAAGCAAGCGCGCCACGCAGGGCGGCGTTGAGCCTGTCGACGAACGGCCGCGGCACGCCGGCGGGCGCGACGATGCCGTAGTGCAGCTCGGATTCGTAGCCGGGCAGTCCGGCTTGGGCGATGGTCGGCAGATCGGGAAAGCGCGGCGAGCGCGTGCTGCCGGTGACGGCGAGCGCGCGCACCTTGCTCTGACGCATCAGGCCGACCGCGGCCGGCAGCGGGCTGAACATCATGTCGACCTGGCCGCCGAGCAGATCGGTGAGCGCCGGCGCATTGCCCTTGTAGGGAATCTGGGTCAGCGCGACGCCGGCCAGCTCGGCGAAGAGCTGGGCGGCGAGCTGCACGCTGTTGCCGCCGCCGGTCGACGCGAAGGTGAGCCTGCCGGGCGCCGCCTTGGCGCGGGCGATCAGCTCGCCGACCGACGCGACGCCGAGCGACGCATTCACCAGCAGCACGTTCTGGCTTCGCGCCATCAGGCCGATGGGGGCAAAATCCTTGTGCGGATCGTAGCCGACGTCGCGGTAGATCGACGGGTTGATGGCGAGCGAGCTCGTCGCGACCAGCAGCGTGTAACCGTCGGCCGCGGCGCGCGCGACCTGGCGGGTCGCGATGGTGCCGCCGGCGCCGCCGCGGTTCTCGACCACGATCTCGCGGCCGAGCGCGGCGCCCATCTTGGCGGCGACGATGCGGGCGATCACGTCGTTGCCGCCGCCCGGCGGATAGGGCACGACCAGCATGATCGGGCGTGCCGGGTAGTCGTCGGCACGCGCCGCCCCCGCGAGCGAAGCCGCAAGGAGCACGCTTAGAGCGATCGAGAGAAAAGCGTTTCGCAGCATGACGGCGCCTTGACTGCATGATTTTGCGCGCCGGTGCAATGCGCCGGCGACGCTTGCTCCGCGCGCGCGGCAGATACTAGGGTTGCGCAACAGGGGGATCCGCGCATGGACTTCGGCGTCTTCGATCATCTCGACCGCTATGACGGGCCGCTGCCCGCGTACTACGAGGCGCGGCTCAAGCTGATCGAGCTGTACGATTCGGCCGGCTTCTACGCCTATCACCTCGCCGAGCACCATGCGACGCCGCTCGGCATGGCGCCGTCGCCCAGCGTCTTTCTCGCCGCGGTGGCGCAGCGCAGCAAGCGCCTGCGCTTCGGGCCGATGGTCTACGCGCTGCCGCTCTACCACCCGCTGCGCCTGCTCGAGGAAATCTGCATGCTCGACCAGATGAGCGGCGGGCGGCTCGACATCGGCTTCGGCCGCGGCGCCTCGCCGATCGAGCTCGGCTATTTCGGCCAGGACCCGAAGCAGGCGCAGGCAATCTATGCGGAAGGCGTCGAGCTGATCCTCAAGGGGATGACCGAGAAGACGCTGAGCTTCGCGGGCGAGCATTTCCGCTGCGACAAGGTGCCGATGGAGATCGCGCCTTGCCAGCAGCCGCATCCGCCCGTGTGGTACGGCGTGCATTCGCCCGACGCCGCCGAGCGCGCGGCGCGGCGCGGCCTGCATACGATCAACCTCGACCCGACCGACGAGACCAGGGCGTGCTCGCAGCGCTATCGCGCGGTGTGGCGCGCGACCCATGGCGAGGCGCCGCTGCCCAAGCTCGGGCTCGGGCGGTTCATCGTGGTCGCGGATAGCGACGACGACGCGTTGGCGCTCGCGCGGCGCGCCTATCCGAAATGGCACAATGCCTTCACGTTCCTGCCGCGCCTGCACGGCTACAAGCAGATGCACCCGCGGCCGGCGGACTACGATACGCTGATGGCACGCGGCCAGGGGTTTGCCGGATCGCCGGCGAGCGTGACCAGATGGCTGCGCGCGCAGCTCGACGAGACGCAGACGAACTACGTGGTCGGGCAGTTCGCGTTCGGCGATCTTGCTCCGGCGGAGTTCATGCGCTCGGTGGAGCTGTTCGCCAAACACGTGATGCCGGCGCTGTAGGGTGGGCAACGGCGTCTTTCGCCGTTGCCCACGCGCGCAGCATCTCACGGCATCGATGCGTGGGCAAAATCGCGAAGAGCGATTTTGCGCACCCTACAAGCCGCCTTTCTCCTCGATGAATCGCGCGATTTCATCGACGCCCTGACCGGCGCGCAGGTTGGTGAACACGAACGGCCGCGCCCCGCGCATCTTCTTGGCGTCGCGCTCCATCACGGCGAGCGAGGCGCCGACATGGGGCGCGAGGTCGATCTTGTTGATGACGAGGAGATCGGAGCGGGTGATGCCGGGGCCGCCTTTCGACGGGATCTTGTCGCCGGCTGCGACATCGATGACGTAGATCGTGAGATCCGCGAGCTCCGGCGAGAAGGTGGCGGCGAGATTGTCGCCGCCCGATTCGACCAGGATCAGGTCGAGATCGGGGAAGCGCTTGCGCATGTCGGCGATGGCGGCGAGGTTGATCGAGGCGTCCTCTCGGATCGCGGTGTGCGGGCAGCCGCCGGTCTCGACGCCGGCAATGCGCTCGGGCGCGAGCGCGCCGGAGCGCACGAGATATTCGGCGTCCCACTTGGTGTAGATGTCGTTGGTGATGGCGGCAATGTCGTAGCGCTCGCGCAGGCGCTTGCACAGCGCGTCCATCAGCGCGGTCTTGCCCGAGCCGACCGGACCGCCGACGCCGACCCGCAAGGGGCCGTGCGATGGACTGTGCGGTTTCGCCATCGGCCTCAGCTCCGAAACAGCCGGGTGTATTGCGTCTCGTGCCGCATCGCGGCGAGATCGGCGCGGAAGGCGGCGCCGCCGATGTCGTCGAGCGGCGTCGCCATGGCACGCGCGGCGGCGGCCGCAACCGCCGGCTCGAGCGCGGCGAGCACGCGCTGGCCGTCGGTCTGGCCGAGCGGAATCAACCGCACGCCGGCCGAGATCAGGTTGGCGGCGGCGGCGTGCAGGTAGGCGTGCAGCGCCGACGCGAGCGGCACCTCGTGGCCCGCGGCCGTCACCGCGACGGCGACCGGATAGGCGACGGCGCCGTCCCAGGCGGCCGCCAGCCGATCGAGCGCGGCGCACGGCCAGGCGGCGCGCACCGCCTCGACGAAGGCGCGGCCCTGGCTGGTGGTTTCGAGATGGCGCTCCTTGCACGGCGCGAGCGCGACGGCGAGCTCGGCGACCGCGCGCAGCGCGGCGGCGTCGCCTGCTGCGACGGCGCGATGCGTGTTGGCGAAGATCGCGGAATCGCAGAAGCCGCCGCCCTCGGCGAGGACGACGGCGAGCCAGCGCCGAAGCGTGCCGGCGTCCTTGACGTCGCCCGCCTCGACCGCCCATTCGATTCCGCCGGAATACGAGAACGCGCCGACCGGGAACGCCGGCGAGAGCCACGCCATCAGGCGGTAGAGCTGCGCGGCGAGCGCCTCCTCGTCCCGCGGCTCAGACGTGGCCATCGTCATGCCAATGCGCGTAGGCGCCTTGCTCGGGATCGAACGGCGCCTCGATCGGCGTCAACCGCGCGCCGAGGCCGAGCAGCATCGCCTCGAGCACGTGGTCGCGGCGGATGCGCAGCTTGTCGCCGGCGACCTGCACCTCGACGTGGCGGTTGCCGAGATGCCAGGCGACGCGCAGGCGGTCGGGCTCGCTCGCCGCCGCGACTTCCACCAGCGGCTCGGGCTTGCCGACCACGCGGACGATCGAGCCGTCGTCGAGCACGAGGCCGTCGCCATCGCGCAGCATGGCGGCGTGCGGCAGGTCGAGCAAGAAGCGCGTGCCGCGCTCCCCGGTCATGACGAGACGGCGGCGGTGGCGGTCGTCGGACGCGAGTGTCACCACGTCAATCGCTTCCGCCACGTTCCAATCAGAGGTCTTCTTGACGTCCGAAGCTCTCCTCACCGAACCACCGTAGCCTGAGAGCGGGTGTCGATCGCGGAGGATGATCGCATCAATCGTCGAGGTTGGCTGCGGCGCCCGGCCAGAACCTATCATCGAGCGCCTGCGAAGCGGAATAGGGACACGACGCGGGGAATTGCCCGGCTGGAATGCCGGTCTCATCGGACGCGCGGAGGCGGGCGATCACATATTCGTCTTCGATCACAGCCGCGGGATGCCGCCGCAGGCTGGGGCTGTCGGCCAGCTCGGCGTTGATGCGACGGCGCTGCTCGATGATGGTCGCTCGCCAGCTGTTGGAGCGCTTGTCCGGCTGGAACTCCCACTTGAGCAAATGCTGCAGAAGCACCGTCAGCCGACTCTCGATCTCGCGCCGGGTCATATTGCCGAGATCCCTCAACTCGTCGGTCAGATGGTCGATATCCAGATCGCCGAAGCGCGCCGCATTGAGGAGCGCGATCTGATCGAGGACCCAGGCATAATAGTCGTCGTCGTAGGCGACGAGCTCGGATGTGAAGGCCTTTGCCATGCCGATATTTTAGAACAAGAAATACCGCTGCGCCATGGGCAGCACCTCGGCGGGCGCGCAGGTCAGAAGCTCGCCGTCGGCGCGCACCTCGTAGGTCTCGGGGTCGACGTCGATCTTCGGCGTCGCGCCGTTGTGGATCATGCTCTTCTTCGAGATGTCGCGCGTGTGCGAGACCGCGACCAGCTCCTTCTGGATGCCGAGCTTCCTACCGAGTCCCGCCTTCACGGCCGCCTTGGAGGCGAACACCACCGAGCTTGCGGTGCGGGCGCGGCCGAAGGCCGCGAACATCGGGCGATAGTGCACCGGCTGCGGCGTCGGGATCGAGGCATTCGGGTCGCCCATCGGCGCCGCGACGATCGAGCCGCCCTTGATGACGCAGTCCGGCTTGACGCCGAAGAAGGCTGGCGACCACAGCACGAGATCGGCGAGCTTGCCCTTCTCGACCGAGCCGATGAGCTTCGACACGCCGTGCGCGATCGCCGGGTTGATGGTGTACTTGGCGACGTAGCGCTTGACGCGCACGTTGTCGTTGTCGCCCTTCTCCTCCTTCATGCGGCCGCGCTGCTTCTTCATCTTGTCCGCCGTCTGCCAGGTGCGGATGATGACCTCGCCGATCCGCCCCATCGCCTGGCTGTCCGACGACATCATCGAGAGCGCGCCGAGATCGTGCAGAATATCCTCGGCCGCGATCGTCTCCTTCCTGATGCGGCTCTCCGCGAAGGCGAGATCCTCGGCGATCGAGGGATCGAGATGGTGGCACACCATTAGCATGTCGAGATGCTCGTCGATGGTGTTGCGGGTGAACGGCCGCGTCGGGTTGGTCGACGACGGCAGCACGTTCCTCAAGGCCGCGACCTTGATGATGTCGGGCGCATGCCCGCCGCCGGCGCCTTCGGTGTGGAAGGCGTGGATGGTGCGGCCCTTGAACGCCGCGATCGTGTCCTCGACGAAGCCCGACTCGTTCAAGGTGTCGGTGTGGATCATCACTTGGACGTCGTGGTCGTCGGCGACCGACAGGCAGCAGTCGATCGCGGCGGGCGTCGTGCCCCAATCCTCGTGCAGCTTGAGGGCGCAGGCGCCCGCCTTGACCATTTCCTCAAGCGCGGCCGGGCGCGAGGCATTGCCCTTGCCGGTGAAGCCGAGGTTCACCGGGAAGGCGTCGGCGGCCTGGATCATGCGGGCGATGTGCCATGGCCCGGGCGTGCAGGTGGTGGCGCTGGTGCCGGCCGCAGGTCCCGTGCCGCCGCCGAGCAGCGAGGTCAGGCCCGACATCAGCGCGTCCTCGATCTGCTGCGGGCAGATCATGTGAATGTGGGTGTCGAAGCCGCCGGCGGTGAGGATCTTGCCCTCGCCGGCGATCACCTCGGTGCCGGGGCCGATCACGATGGTGACGTTCGGCTGGATGTCCGGATTGCCCGCCTTGCCGATGGCGGCGATCTTGCCCTCCTTGATCGCCACATCGGCCTTCACGATCCCCCAATGGTCGAGGATGAGCGCGTTGGTGATCACCGTGTCGACGGCGCCCTGCCGGTTGGTCACCTGGCTCTGGCCCATGCCGTCGCGGATCACCTTGCCGCCGCCGAACTTCACCTCCTCGCCATAGGTGGTGAAATCCTTCTCGACCTCGATGATGAGATCGGTATCGGCGAGCCGCACGCGGTCGCCGGTGGTCGGGCCGAACATGTCCGCATAGGCGCGGCGGTCCATCTTGAGCGACATGCGCGACCTCTAGAGTTTGCCCATCACGTCCTGGCGAAATCCGTACACGATTCGCTTGCCGGCGAGCGCAACCAGCCTGACCTCACGCGTCTGGCCGGGCTCGAAGCGCACCGCGGTGCCGGCCGCGATGTCGAGGCGCATGCCGCGCGCTCGTCTGCGATCGAATTTCAGCGCCGGGTTGGTCTCGAAGAAATGATAATGCGAGCCGACCTGGATCGGCCGGTCGCCGGAGTTGGCGACCGTGAGCGTCACCGTCTTGCGGCCGGCATTGAGGGTGACGTCGCCGGGCTGGATGAACATTTCGCCGGGGATCATGCTGCGCCTCTCATCGGATCGGATCGTGCACGGTGACGAGCTTGGTCCCGTCCGGGAACGTCGCCTCGACCTGGATTTCCGGGATCATCTCGGCAATGCCGTCCATCACCTGGGCGCGGGTGATGACGTGCGCGCCGGCATGCATGAGATCGGCGACGCTTTTTCCGTCGCGCGCGCCCTCGAGGATGAAATCGGAGATCAGCGCGACCGCCTCCGGATGATTGAGCTTGACGCCGCGCTCCAGCCGGCGGCGCGCCACGATCGCGGCCATGGCGATCAACAGCTTGTCCTTTTCCCGCGGCGTGAGATTCATGGCGCCCCTCAATTGACCCAGAGTCGCGGCAATGGCCCGGTTTGCAGCGCGACGAGCACGGCCGAAAGATCGCGCCGCAGCGCGACGCCGTCCGGCGCGACGAGCCGCGCGACCGCGATGCCGTTCCAGGCCGAGATGCCGACGTCGCCGAAAAACGCGAGCGCGCGCACCGCCTCGACGTGGTGCGTCTCGCCGGGCACGATCAGCACGGTCGCGAGCGCGCAGCCGCCGGCCGCAACGGCGCGCTCCGACATTTTCGCCGCAATCGCGCCGGTGAGGCGCACGGCCTCGGCAAATACCAGCCTGCCGCCGACGCGAACGCGCCAGCGGTCGATCAGCTCGCCCTGCTCGACCGATTCGCCCATGGCGGAGCGGCCGAGCACCACCGCCTCGGCGAGCACGAGCGCGGCACGCTCGTCGAGATCGACGTCGATGCGGCGATCGAGCCGGGCGCGGTCGAACAGGATCGTCTCCTGCGGCAGCCAGCGCAGCATGGCGCCGGCCGAAGCCTTGATCCGTACCGCGACCTTCGTTGTGGGTCCGAGCGAGCGATAGACCTTTTCCGCCGCCGTCGTCCCGATCAGCAGCCGCGCATCCGCATCGGCCGCAACGTCGATGTCGAAGCAGTCGCCGCCCGCCATGCCGCCAGCCGTATTCACAAGGATGGCCTCGAGCTCATAGCCCGCCGCATTGGGAAAACGCACGCGCAGCGAGCCCTGCTCGGCGACGCGGGTGCGTCGCGTCGCGCCGCGCGTCGACGCGACCGCGAGCGCCACGCGTCCCTGGGCACGGTTGGCGGCGAAGAGCTCGTCGGTCTGTACGGCCGTCGACACGTGACCTCGCGGTTTGCGTCCCCTCCCGCGCGTGCGGGGGAGGGACGGGTAGGGGGCAAGTCGGGCGCTCTGAGCAAGCGGCGCCCCTCCCCCACCCTCCCCCGCACGCGGGGGAGGGGGCGCGCCGGTGTCTGCGGCTTACAGCGCCATGGCACGCCGCAGGGCGCCCTCGTCCAGCGTGGCGCGGTCGCCCGCATAGGTGATGCTGCCGCGATCCATGACGACGAAATGATCGCCGAGCTCGCGGGCAAAGTCGAGATACTGCTCGACCAGCACGATCGCCATCTTGCCGAGCCCGCGCAGATACGTGATGGCGCGGCCGATGTCCTTGATGATCGACGGCTGGATGCCCTCGGTCGGCTCGTCGAGCAGGAGGAGGCGCGGACGCATCACCAGCGCGCGGCCGATCGCGAGCTGCTGCTGCTGGCCGCCCGACAGGTCGCCGCCGCGCCGGCGCAGCATGTTCTGCAGCACCGGAAAGAGCGAGAAGACGTCCTCCGGGATGTTGCGCTCGTCGCGCTTGAGCGGCGCATAGCCGGTCTCGAGGTTCTCCTCGACGGTAAGCAGCGGAAATATGTCGCGGCCCTGCGGCACGTAGGCGATGCCGCGCCGCGCCCGCTCGTAGGGCCGCAGCGGCGTGATGTCGTGACCTTCCCACACGATCTTGCCGGCGCTGACCGGGTGCTCGCCGATCAGCGCGCGCAACAGGCTGGTCTTGCCGACGCCGTTGCGTCCGAGCACGCAGGTGACCTTGCCGGGCTCGGCATGCAGCGAGATCGCGCGCAGCGCCTGGGCGGCGCCGTAATGCAGGTCGATGGCGGTGGCGTCGAGCATGGTTAGCGTCCCAGATAGACCTCGATGACGCGCTCGTTGGCCGAAACCTGGTCGATCGAGCCCTCGGCCAGCACCGAGCCTTCGTGCAGCACGGTGACGCGCACGCCGAGGTCGCGCACGAAGGTCATGTCGTGCTCGACCACGACGACGGTCTTGTCGCGGTTGATCTGCTTGAGCAGCTCGGCGGTCTGGCGCGTCTCCGCGTCGGTCATGCCGGCGACCGGCTCGTCGACCAGCAGCAGCTTCGGCTCCTGCGCGAGCAGCATGCCGATCTCCAGCCACTGCTTCTGCCCGTGCGACAGGCTCCCGGCCAGGCGGTCGCGCACCGCGGAGAGGCGGATGGTCTCGAGGATTTCCTTGACGCGGGCGGCCTCGGCCGCGCTCTCGTGCCACCACAAGGTGGCGCGGACGCGGCGGTCGCTCTTGAGCGCAAGGCGCAGGTTGTCCTCCACCGTGTGGCTTTCGAACACGGTCGGCTTCTGGAACTTGCGGCCGATGCCGAGCTCGGCGATCTGCGTCTCGTCGAGACTGGTGAGATCGTATTCGCCGCCGAACAGCGCATCGCCCTCGTCCGGCCGCGTCTTGCCGGTGACGACGTCCATCATCGTGGTCTTGCCGGCGCCGTTCGGCCCGATGATCGCCCTCATCTCGCCCGGCTCGATCATGAACGACAGGTTGTTGAGCGCCTTGAAGCCGTCGAACGAGACCGTGATTCCGTCGAGATAGAGCAGCGCCGTGGTGGTTTTCGCGTCCATTGCGCGCCCCTTATTCGGCCGCCCGCGGCGCGGGCGCAACCCCGTCTTCCGCGGCCGCGGAGGTCGCTGCAAGCGACATCGCCCGCTCGCGCCGCCCTGCAGTCCAGTATCGCAGCGTGCCGACGATGCCGCGCGGCAGCGCCAGCGTCACGATGACGAAGAGGCTGCCTAGCACGAACAGCCAGTACGGCGCGAGGAAGCCCGAGGTGAAATAGGTCTTGCCGTAGTTGACGAGGATCGCCCCGATCACCGCGCCGGTCAGCGTGCCGCGGCCGCCGACGGCGACCCAGATGACGGCTTCGATCGAGTTGCTCGGCGCGAACTCGCTCGGGTTGATGATGCCGACTTGCGGCACGTAGAGCGCGCCGGCAACGCCCGCCATGCAGGCCGACAGCGTGAACACGAACAGCTTGTAGTTCTCGACCCGGTAGCCGAGGAAGCGCGTGCGCGATTCGGCGTCGCGCACCGCGACCAGCACCTTGCCGAACTTGGAGGTGACGATGGCGCGGCAGATCAGGAAGCCGACGGCGAGCGCAAGGCAGGAGGTGAACAAGAGCGCGTTGCGGGTGGGCTCCGCCTGCACGTTGAAGCCGAGGATGTCCTTGAAGTCGGTCAGGCCGTTATTGCCGCCGAAGCCGAAATCGTTGCGGAAGAAGCCGAGCAGCAGCGCGTAGGTCAGCGCCTGGGTGATGATCGAGAGATAGACGCCGGTGACGCGGCTGCGGAAGGCGAACCAGCCGAACACGAAAGCGAGCACGCCGGGCACCGCGACGATCATCAATGCGGCATAGGCGAAGTGCTGGAAGCCGTACCAGTAGACCGGCAGCGCCTTCCAGTTCAGGAACACCATGAAGTCCGGCAGGATCGGATCGCCATAGACGCCGCGGGTGCCAATCTGCCGCATCAGGTACATGCCCATGGCGTAGCCGCCGAGGGCGAAGAACGCGCCGTGGCCGAGCGACAGGATGCCGGCATAGCCCCAGATGAGATCAATCGAGAGCGCCAGGAGGGCGTAGCAGATGTATTTGCCGAACAGCGCGACGAGATAGGTCGAGACGTGGAAGGCCGAGCTCGGCGGCACCGCCAGATTGAGCGCCGGAATGGCGATCGCAAAGGCGCCGAGCAGCACCAGGAAGACGATCGAGCCGCGATCGACGAGCCGGGTGAGCGGAAAAGCCTTCATGCTTCGACCGCCCTGCCCTTGAGCGCGAACATGCCGCGCGGCCGCTTCTGGATGAACAGGATGATGCAGACGAGGATCGCGATCTTGCCGAGCACCGCGCCGGCGAACGGCTCGAGGAACTTGTTGGCGATGCCGAGCGACAGCGCGCCGACCAGCGTACCCCACAGGTTGCCGACGCCGCCGAACACCACGACCATGAAGCTGTCGATGATATAGCCCTGGCCGAGATTGGGGCTGACATTGTCGATCTGCGACAGCGCAACGCCGGCGAGGCCGGCGATGCCGGAACCGAGGCCGAAGGTGAGCGCGTCGATGCGCGACGTGGCGATGCCCATGGCGGCCGCCATGGCGCGGTTCTGCGTGACCGCCCGCATCTCCAGGCCGAGCCGGGTGAGGCGCAACAGGCCGATCAGCGCGACGAAGACGATGAGCGAGAAGCAGATGATCCACAGCCGGTTATAGGTGACGGTGATCTGGCCGAGCTGGAAGGCGCCGCTCATCCACGACGGATTGCCGACGTCCTTGTTGGTCGGCCCGAAGATGGTGCGCACCGCCTGCTGCAGAATCAGCGACAGACCCCATGTGGCGAGCAGCGTTTCCAGCGGCCGGCCGTAGAGGAAGCGGATGATGGTGCGCTCGATGACGACGCCGACCGCACCCGACACCAGAAAAGCGAGCGGAACGGCGATGATCAGCGAAATGTCGAACAGCCCCGGATTGTATGCGCGGATGATCTGCTGCACCACGAACGTGGTGTAGGCGCCGAGCATCACCATCTCGCCATGCGCCATGTTGATGACGCCCATGACGCCGAAGGTGATGGCGAGGCCGATGGCGGCGAGCAGCAGCACCGAGCCGAGCGATAGGCCGTACCAGAGGTTCTGCACCGTGTTCCAGATGGCCAGCGTTCCCTGGATCTTGCCGCGGGCGGAAATGATTGCTGCGTGGACGTCGGCTGGCTGGTTGGGCGGCAGGCCGTCGAGCAGGCCAAGCGCGTCCTGGTCGCCGCGATCGCGGATCACGGCGATGGCGGCGATCTTGTCGGCGGCGCCGGTCTTGGGGTCCATGAGCAGGATAGCGGCGCGCGCCTCGTTCATCGCCTGCTTGACGCGCGAATCGGTCTCGGCGGCCAGCGCTTTCTCGAGCGCCGGCAGGGCGCTGGCGTCGCGCGACTTGAACACCGCTTGCGCCGCGTCATAGCGCTGATCGGGATTCTTCGACATCAGCGTCAGGCTGCCGAGTGCCGCCTCGATGATGCCGCGCAGACGGTTGTTGACGATGACGGTGTCGATGTCGTCCGGCACCTTGCCGGTGTAGGGCTGGCCGGTCGCCGCATCGAGCAGCTTGCCGTCCTTGGTCTGGATGTAGACCTTCTTCTCGGCGGCCGAGAACATCAGCCGCGCGTCGTCGAGCGCCTGCAGCAGCGGCGCGGCGAGCGGATTGCCGCTCGCCACCACCTTGTCGATGGCGTCGCCGGTGTCGCTGAGCGAGCCCTCGGTGAAGCCGGGCAACGCGTCGGTGTAGGCGTCGGCGTGGGCCACGCCGGACGCCGCGACGCACAGACCGAATGCGAATACGAGCGCAATGATGCGATCGTAGAATTTGCGCATTCCAAACTCCCGGCACCCCATTGTGGGTTTGGAAGCGGCGGCATTGGCGCCGCCGCCTCCGATGTCGTCGTAAGGTCAGCCGGTAACGGCCGGCCGTCTCGCCATCAGACGCCGGTGCAAGCCTTGGTCACCGTGTTGTAGTGACCGCACTTCAGCTTGACCCAGTCGGAAATGTAATCCTTCGACCCCGGGAGGTAGGGCGACCAGGCGGCCCCGGGCACCAGGTCCTTGGTCTTCCACACCACGTCGAACTGGCCGTCGGCGCGGATTTCGCCGATGTACACCGGCTTGGTGATGTGATGGTTCGGGAGCAGGGTCGAGATGCCGCCGGTCAGGTTGGGCGCCTTGGTGCCGGGCAACGCGTCGATCACCTTGTCCGGATCGACCGACTTCACCTTTTCGACGGCCTTCACCCACATGTTGAAGCCGATGTAGTGCGCTTCCATCGGATCGTTGGTGGTGCGCTTCGGGTTCTTGATGAACTCATGCCACGACTTGATGAAGGCGGCGTTGGCGGGCGTCTTGATCGACTCGAAATAGTTCCATGCCGCCAGATGTCCGACCAGTGGCTTGGTATCGAGGCCGGCAAGCTCCTCTTCGCCGACCGAGAACGCGACGACCGGGATGTCGGTCGCCTTGATGCCCTGATTGCCGAGCTCCTTGTAGAACGGCACGTTGGCGTCGCCGTTGATGGTGGAGACCACCGCCGTCTTCTTGCCGGCCGAGCCGAAGGCCTTGATCTTGGAGACCTCGGTCTGCCAGTCGGAGAAGCCGAACGGCGTGTAGTTGATCATGATGTCGTCGGGAGCCACCTTGAGCACGTCCTTGAGGTATGCCTCGAGGATCTTGTTGGTCGTGCGCGGATAGACGTAATCGGTGCCTTCGAGCACCCAGCGCTTCACCGAGCCGCCATCCTTGCTCGCCAGGTAGTCCACGGCCGGGATCGCCTGCTGGTTCGGCGCCGCGCCGGTGTAGAACACGTTGCGCTCGCTCTCTTCGCCTTCGTACTGCACCGGATAGAACAGGATGTTGTTGAGCTCCTTGAACACCGGCAGCACCGACTTGCGCGACACCGAGGTCCAGCAGCCGAACACGGCCGAGACCTTGTCCTTGCTGATGAGCTCGCGCGCCTTCTCGGCGAACAGCGGCCAGTTCGAGGCCGGGTCGACCACGACCGGCTCGAGCTTGCGGCCGAGCAGGCCGCCCTTCTTGTTCTGCTGCTCGATCAGCATGAGCATCACGTCCTTGAGCGTGGTCTCGCTGATCGCCATGGTGCCGGATAGCGAATGCAGGATGCCCACCTTGATGGGATCGGCCGCGAAGGCGCGCGTCCCGAAGGCCGCGAGGCTGGCCGCGGAGGCCAGCGCGCCGCGCAGGAACGGTCGTCGGGCGACCGGTCGATTGAAGTTGACCATTGCGATGTCCTCTCTGTGTGCGCGTCGCGGCCCGGCACCGGTTCGCTGGCGGGCAGTCCGCAAGGAGCGTGCCAAGGCGGTGCCGCCGGCTAAGCTGCTGAGTCGGCGTGGATTCGAGAGCACAGCGGGAATCCATCGCCGTTTGAATGTGACAGCGCGCGGGGCGGTTTGTTCAGAAAATTGGCACGAGCCTAAAATTTAGGCGCGAGGGCAATTGCGCATACAATTCGAGGCAATTCGCTTGAACTTGCAACGTCAGGCTTCGCTCGGCGGATGAGTACAACCCAGGTGCGCGGGCAAGATCGCGCGATGCGATCTTGCCGCCCTACGTTCCCAACAGCGCGACGAGCTGCTTGGCGTCGGACAGTTCGTCCAGTTCGAGCACCGCGTCGACCAGCGCCTGCTGGCGCGCCGGCGGCAGCACGGCGCGGGTCAGCGTCTTGAACTTGGCGACGATGTCGTCGGCGCTCGCGAACGACTGCTCGGAGCCGCGCGGGGCTTCGCGGGTCTCGCTGTGCACGGAGCCGTCGCGCAGATGGACGTCGACGCGCGCCTTGTGCCGATAGGCCGAGCCGAGCGCCGTGATCTGCGGATCGTGCACGACCTCGACCTTGCGCGAGAGGGCGATGCGCGCTGGATCGTCGATCGCCGCGGGCGTGAACTGATCGACCGAGACGTCGCCTTCGATCAGCAGGGTGGCGACGCAGAACGGCAGGTTGAGCTGGGCGGTCGTCATGCTGTCGGGCCGATAGGGCCAGCCCACATGGTCGACCGTGACCTGCGAGCCGTGCACCACGATCTTGTCCACCTCGTCGAGCCCGAACGGGCGGCGCGCGCGGATATCGCGAATCGCGTCGAGCGTCGTGTGGTTGCTGCCGACGCAGGAATAGAACTTGAGCGAGATGCGCATGGTCTCGAAGCGCTCGCCCAGGCCGGCGCTGAGCTCGGCGAGATTGAAGCGGTCGGTCGAGCGCGAAAAGGTCGTGCAGAAGCCGCCGTAGGGCGCCTCGAACACGTCGACGATGCCGGTGAAGCCGCGCTGCGCCAAGAGCGCGCCATACAGCCCGCTCTGGGCCGAGCGGCCCGCATGCATGCGCTTGACCATGGCGCCGTACTGCGCCGCCATCAGCCCGGCCGACTGGGTGCCGGCGATGCCGAGCGCGTGCACGGCCTGGGCGGCCGTCAGCCGCAGGCCGCGCGCGGCGCCCGCGGCGGCGGAAAACACGCCGACGGTCGCGCCCGAATGCCAGCCCTGGCCGATATGCTCCTGCCCCATGCATTTGCCGACGCGCGGGCCGATCTCGTAGCCCGCGACCGCGGCGGCGAGGAATTCGCGGCCGGTGAGCGCGGCGTGGCTTTCGGCGACTGCGATCAGCGCCGGCAGCGTGACGGCGCCGACATGCAGCACGCCCTGGCGGTGCACGTCGTCGAGCTCGAAGCCCTGCACCTGCGTGCCGTTGACGAGCGCGGCGTGCGGCGAGGACAGGCGCTGACCGGTTCCCCAGACCGACGTCGTGCGCGTCGCGTCGAGCGCCGCGCAGGTCTCGCGCAGGATGCGGCACCATTCGAGGTCGGCGCCGTAGATCGCGCAACCGAGCGAATCGAGGATCAGGAGCTTGATGCGTTCGCGCACCTCGGCGGGAATGCGCTCGTAGCTTAGTCCCGCCACGAACTCGGCGATGCGGCGCGTATGGACATTGTCGGCTCCGGCATGCTGTTGCATTACGACTTCCGCCTCTATTTGTCGTCGAGCACCGTGCCCGCGATCGAGGCATCGAGCGCCTCGTAGTCGTAATAGCCGATGGTTTCGTAGAGCGCCGCACGGGTCATCATCTCGGGCAGGGTATCGTGCACGTGCCCCTTCTGGCGCAGATTGGCGTAGAAGCGCTCGACCGCGTGCGCCGCAATGCGGAATTCGGACACCGGAAAGATCACGACCTCGTAGCCGAACGCGTCCCATTCCTTCAACGAGAGCTGCGGCGTGCGGCCGAACTCGGTCATGTTGGCGAGCAGCGGCGACTTGATTTCCGTGCGCACCCGTCGGATTTGCTCCGGCGAGGTCAGCGCCTCGACGAAGATGAGCTCGGCGCCGGCCTCCGCATAGCGCCTGGCGCGCGCGATCGCGTCGTCGAGCGAGGAGGCGGCCGCATCGGTGCGCGCGCAGATGACGAGATCGGTTGCGGCCGAGCGCGCCGCCGCCACCTTGCGGCACATGTCCTCGACCAGGATCAGCCGCTTGTCGTTGAGGTGGCCGCATTTCTTCGGAAACTGCTGGTCCTCGATCTGCATGCAGGCGGCGCCCACCTCCTCGAGGCAACGCACCGCGTGCATGACGTTGAGCGCCTCGCCGAAGCCGGTGTCGCAATCGACGATCAACGGCAATCCGGCGGCACGCACGAGCTCGCGGGCGCGGCGCGTCACGTCCTCGAGCGTCAAGAGCCCGAGGTCGGGCAGCGCCATCGAGGCGGACAGCGCGGCGCCGGAGAGATAGAGGGCCTCGAAGCCGGCGCGGCGCGCAAGCAGCGCCGACATGCCGTCATGCGCACCGGGGACGGCAAGCGCCGCCTTGCGCGCGATCAGGCGGCGCAGGGTGGCGCCGGCGGGCCCGCGCGACCTGCCTTCAAGCCAGTCGGTCGTCATGCGAGGAGGCTCCTTGCGTCGATCGATGTGAATTTATCGTCAACACCGCGGCAATGCGCGCGACACTCATTGACGATGGCGCGCCGTTTCGCGGCTGTGAAGCGGGCGATTCGACGGCGGATGGCCCGGTAACGATCGATACATCAAGTTTTCGCTCTTGCGTGAGCACTTTTTAAACCAACAGATTTAACGACAAATTTTGCCATAGTCGATAAGACAACCGTATGGCGAAGTGCGGTTGGGCGTGAAATGACGGGCTCCCAGGATTCGGCGGACGGCCGCCACACCGATACTTTGAAGACGGTGCTTGCGCTGCATGCCATCGCGCTCGACGGCATGGCCGAGGGGCTGTGCCTGCTCGACGGCGAACTTCGAGTTGTCCTGTTCAACCGCAAGCTCATCGACATCCTCGGCCTGCCGCGCGACAGCCTGCAGGCGGGCGCGCCGCTGAAATCCGTTCTCGGGCACATGGGCGAGAACATTGCGGCGGCAAACGTGCAGTGCACCGAGATGTGGCGCGACCTGGCGAATACATTCACGCGACGCGAGCCATTCCACCTCGACCGGCGGAGCGCGAGCGGCGCGCTCGTGCGGCTGCACTTCCAGCCGGTCACCGGCGGCGGCTGGGTGGCAACCTGCGTGCGGACGGCGGAGCAGGCGGCCGAACGCGAGCAGCAGTCGCAGCTCGACCGCTGGCGGCAGATCGTCGTCAACAGCTCGCGCGGCGTCTGCATGTACGACGCCGACAAGCGGCTCGTGCTGCACAACGAACGCTATCTCCAGCTGTTCGGGTTCGACGGCGACCAGATCAGGCCGGGCATGCACTATCGCGACATCCTCGCGCTCGCGGCGGAACTCGGCATCCAGCCCGAGCTTCGGCGCGATGCGCTCGACGAGATGCAAGCCTCGGCGTTCGCGAGCGAGCCCACCACGCACCAGCTCGGCTTGAGCGACGGGCGCACCATCGAGGTGACGGTGCGGCCGGCCGGGCGCGACGGCTGGGTCGCGGAATGCGAGGACGTGACCGCCAACGTGCGCTACGAGCGAGCGCTGCACGACCGCAACGAGTTGCTCGACGCGACGCTCGAGCACATGGCGCACGGCCTGTGCGCCTTCGACGCGAACCTGCGGCTGATCGTGGTCAATCGCCGCTATCTCGAGATATACGGGCTCACCGAGGCCGACACCCGGCCCGGCACCTCGCTGTTCGACCTGATGAAGCAGAGTGTCGCGCACGGCGTTCACCGCCCCGGCATCACGGCCGAGCAGATGTACGAGGATTTCAAGGCGCGGCTGATCGACAACCGCGAGCCGGTGCTCCACCGCATTCTCGCCGACGGCCGCATCATCGCGGTGCGCCATCAGCCGATGGCGAACGGCGGATGGGTCGGCACCTACGAGGACATCACCGAGCGCCACCAGGCCGAGGAGCACATCGCCCACATGGCGCGGCACGATGCGCTCACCGAGCTGCCCAATCGGCTGCTCTTTCACGAGAAGATGGCCGATGGCCTGGTGCGGGTCGAGAGCAGCGGCGAGTCGATGGCGGTGATGTGCCTCGACCTCGACAACTTCAAGGGCATCAACGATTCGCTCGGTCATCCCATCGGCGACAAGCTGCTGCAGAAGATCGCGCAACGGCTGTGCGGCAAGCTCGGCATCGTCGACACGATCGCGCGGCTCGGCGGCGACGAGTTCGCCATCCTGCATCCGATGAAGAGCCTGCAGGACACCGAGGACCTCGCGCGCAGCCTGATCGGCGCGGCGGCCGAGCCGATCGTCATCGACGGACAGGAAATCACGACCGGCATCAGCATCGGCATCGCGGTCGCGCCGGCGAACGGCAAGACCAGCGAGCACCTGATGAAATGCGCCGATCTCGCGCTCTATCAGGCGAAATATCAGGGACGCAACACCCATCGGTTCTTCGAGCCTGCGATGGATGCGCGGCTGCAAGTGCGCCGCGCACTCGAGACCGATCTGCGGCGCTCGCTCGCGGCCGGTGAGTTCCAGCTCGCCTACCAGCCGCAGATCAATCTCGCGACCAACGAGCTGATCGGATTCGAGGCGCTGCTGCGCTGGCACCATCCGGAGCGTGGACCGGTGTCGCCGGCGGAGTTCATTCCGATCGCCGAGGAGATCGGATTGATCATTCCGATCGGCCAGTGGGTGCTGCGGCAGGCCTGCGCCGAGGCGGCCAAGTGGCCGCGCGGCATGAAGGTGGCGGTCAACCTGTCGCCGGTGCAGTTCCGCGGCCGCGGCCTGCTCTCGACCGTGACGCAGACGCTTGCGGCCGCCGGGCTTTCGGCGGATCGCCTCGAGCTGGAAATCACCGAGGCCGTGCTGCTCGAGCAGAACGAGGCCAATATCGGCACCCTGCATCAGCTGCGCGCGCTCGGCGCGCGCATCGCGATGGACGATTTCGGCACCGGCTATTCGTCGTTGAGCTACCTGCGCAGCTTCCCGTTCGACAAGATCAAGATCGACCGGTCGTTCGTGTTCGACAGCATCGCGGGGCAGCAGGGCGAGGCGATCATCCGCACGATCGCCGAGCTCGGCTCGACGCTCGGCATCGTGACGACCGCGGAAGGAATCGAAACCGCCGACCAGCTGCAGCTCGTGCGCCGCGCCGGATGCACCGAGGGACAGGGCTATCTGATCGGCCGGCCTTGCTCGGGTGCGCAGGCGCTCGATTTCATCGCGCGCGCCTTGCGCAGCGCCGCGGCGGCCTGATCGATCGACGTGACGATCGCGGTCAGTCGTCGATCGCGGGCTGCGCCATGTCCTCGGCGAGCACGCGGCCGGCCTTCTTGCTCACCACGTAGTTTTCCAGCGCGAGCAGGTCGATATCGGTCGACAGAAAGCAGCGGATCGCGTCCTGCGGGGTGCACACGATCGGCTCGCCGCGCACGTTGAACGACGTGTTGAGCACCACCGGAACGCCGGTGCGGCGGCCGAATGCCTCGATCACCTTCCAGAACGGCTCGTTGTCGTTGCGGTCGACCGTCTGGATGCGCGCCGAGCCGTCGGAGTGGACGACCGCCTTGGTCTTCTCGCAGCCGAGCGGCCGCGCCGGCACGACGAACTCCATGAAGTCCGACCGCACGACACCCTGCATGTCGAAATAGTCGTCGGCGGTCTCGATCAGCGCCGCCGGCGCGAACGGGCGGAACTCCTCGCGCAGCTTGACGCGCTGGTTGACCACTTCGCGCATCTCGGCGCCGCGCGGGTCGGCAAGGATGCTGCGGTTGCCGAGCGCGCGCGGGCCGAATTCCATGCGGCCGCGGAACCAGCCGACGATCTTGCCCTCCACCAGCGCGTCAGCGACCGTTTCCTCGATCGTGTCCACACGCTTGAATTCGACCTTGTGCGCGTTCGCCTCGAGCGCCCCGACCACGCTCTCTTCGCGATAGCTCGGGCCGAGGCTCATCGACGGCACGGCCTTGCCGGTCGGCGGCAGCCCGAGAACCTGGTGCTGGACGTATTGCGCGGCGCCGATGCTCGCGCCGTCGTCGCCGGACGCCGGGAAGACATAGGTCTGCTTGAACATGCCGGAGCGCGCGACCTTTCCGGTCATCACCACGTTGAGGGCGACACCGCCGGACAGGCAGATGCGCTCGATGGCATATTTGTCCTTGAGATAGCCGAGCCGGCAGAACATCGCATCTTCGAGCTGCTTCTGCAGCGCCGCCGCAATGTCCATTTCGCGCTGGGTCACCGGGTCTGCATAGGCGCGCGGCGGGCCGAACAGGCTCTTGATGTGATCGGCGAAATCGTCGCGCAACAAGGCGGTGGTGCGGCAGCTGCCATCGTCCGCGACGTCGAGCAAATCCTCGAATTCGGTCGCATAGGTCCGGGGGTTGCCGTAGGACGCAAGCCCCATCACCTTGTATTCGCCGTCGAGCGGCTTGAAGCCGAGATAGGCCGTCATCATCATGTAGAGCACGCCGAGCGAGCCCGGCAGCAACGTTTCCTCCACCTGCTTGAGGCCGTCGCGGCCGCCGATCGCGAAGATCGAGCTCGACCGCTCGCCGAAGCCGTCGATCGTCAGCACGCCGGCTTCCGCATATCCCGACGAATAGAAGGCGGAGGCCGCGTGCGCGAGATGGTGCGGGACAAAGTGGATTTGCGTGCGATTGCGCCGTCCGCCAAAAAGCTCGGCGATTTCGTCCGCTATGCGCTCGTTCGACACGGTTCCGTCATAGACCGCCCGATAGCCCGCAATAACCCGATCTTTCACCTTGTCGGAAAGATGCCGCTCCACGGCGCCGATACGCTGGTCGAGGACTTCGGGCGTGAAGTCGCAGTAGAACGCGATGTGGTCGACGTCTTCGATGCGTTGACCGATTTCGGCGAGACAGTAGTCGACGGCCTTGCGCGGCGGCAAGACCCTACCGCCGGCCGCCGTCGAATGCTTGAATCGATTGAACCGCTCCTCGGCGGCCGCGGCCCTCAGCTCCCCGTCGCACAGGATCGCGGCGGCGCTGTCGTGCCCGACGCCGTCGAGCGGAAAGAAGTTGAGCGGAAGATCCTCGGCATCCTCGCCGAACGTCGTGATGGCGTCGAAAATCAGCGGATGTCGCCGCGAGTGGCGCATCCGCGATGCCAATTTTCCTTCCGATTTCCAGCCGTGCCTCTGATGACCTGCGTAGCCCAATATCAGCATTTACGTCCCGACGGCTGAACGCGACGCGGCGAAAAGCTGTTCGGCCTCTCGCCGCGACTATTAACCAAGAGAGGATATTTTTCGGGTTGCTCGCGCTTCCCTTGCTACCCAGGATCGGTTAATATTTTGCTTCGAAAGTTTCAATCCCTTTCCGCCGAGATTCCTCAGCCCTGTTCGATAATCGGAAAAACGGTCGTTCCTCGCGCATGAATGATGGGGGGAAATACGGGACTTGGCCCGTGTCGGCAACCCAGGGTTGGGTTGTTCCGATGCTGTGCGCGGCCGCCGCGAGCGTCATCACCGGCGTTGCGCTGGTGGCGACACGATATGTCGTGCAGCAGGCCGATGGATTGACGGTGGCGATGCTGCGCTATTGCGTCGCGACCGCTTGCCTGCTGCCGACCGCGATGATTTTCTATTGGGTCAAGGTCGCAAAGAAGGATTTCTTCGTCATCGCCGCGCTGGGCGTCCTCTACTTCGGCATCTTCCCCTGGTGCATCAGCTCGGCGATGCTGTTCACGACGGCGTCCGCCGGGTCGATCGTGCTTGCCTGCACGCCCGCCGTAACCCTTATTCTCGGCGGCCTGTGGGGCAGCGAGACGATGACCGCCCGCAAGTGCCTGGGCGTCACGCTCGCGATCATCGGCGCCGGGATTGCGATCGGCGGCGCAATGGTGGTGCTGGCGGCGGCCAGTTGGTACGGCCACGCCCTGATGATTGCCGCGACGGTGTGCGGCGCCGTCTATGCGGTCTTCTCCAAGCCCTATCTCGCCAAATATCCGCCGATCGTCGTGAGCGCCATCGCGATGGGCGCGGGTGCCGCATCGCTGCTCTGCGTCTGGCTCGTGCGCGACCTGCCGGCCGGCCTGCCCGATCTCGATGCGAAAGGATGGCTGGTCATCCTCTTCATCGGCGCGATCGGCGGCGCCTTGTCGTTCTTCCTCTATGCCTGGGCGCTCGGCCGCACGGCGCCGACCGCCACCATGATTCTTCTGCCGCTCAATCCGATGGCGGCGATCTTTACCGGCGTGCTGTTTCTCGGAGAGCCCTTGACCTCCGGCCTTTTCATTGGTCTTGCCTTTGTCATCTTTGGTATATTTCTGGTGATCGACATGACCGGCGGAACGAAGTCGAGCGTGATGGTGGCCGCAAAGGTAAATCATGAAATTCCTCCTGCTTAGCAACGTCAACATGCAGCCACTGTCGGCGTCGCTGAAACCGCTCGCGGTCGAGTGCGGCGGCTACAACAGCCTGCTCGCCGATCTCGCGACCGCGGGTTCGCCCGCGGCCGCAGCCGACGTCTCGCATGTGCTGTGCATCTTCGACACCGACACGATGATGGGCGGGGCGCTGCACGGCGAAGGCGCGCCCGAGCAATGCCAGATGTTTCTCGACGCGCTCGAAGGCTTCTGCGGCCGCAATCCCGGCAAGACCGTCGTCGCCAATACGTTTTGCCTCGGCTCGCAGCGCTGGCTCGGCTTCGCCGATCTGATCCACCAGAAGTCGCTCAAGGAGATGGAGACGTCGCTCAACGGCCGCCTGGTCGCGATCGCCAAGGCGCACCCCAACCTGCTCGTGTTCGACATGGAGCTCTTGTTTCGCCGCCACGGCGAGGACGCGCTCATCTCCAATGCGCTGTGGTATGCGGGCCGTATCCGCTACTCGGCGCGCATGTTCGAGGTGCTGGCCGCGACCATCCGCCGGGCGCTCGCCGCCCACGCGCAGAAGAGCCGCAAGGTGCTCATCGTCGATCTCGACAATACGCTGTGGGGCGGCATCGTCGGCGAGCTGGGTGCAACCGGCGTCGCGCTCGGCGAAGACGGCGCCGGCCGCGCCTTTCGCGACTTCCAGCGCTCGCTCAAGGCGCTGCAGCAGACCGGCGTCCTGCTCGCCATCGCCAGCAAGAACGATTTGGCCGACGTCGAGGAAATCCTCGACGACAACCCGATGATGATCCTGCGCCGCGAGGACTTCGCGGCCGTTTACGCCAACTGGGAGCCGAAGGCGGAGAACATCGTCAAGATCGCCGACGAGCTCAGCCTCGGCACCGACAGCTTCGTCTTCATCGACGACAATCCGGTCGAGCGCGAGGCGGTGCGCAAGTTCCTGCCCGAGGTCGCGGTGCCGGACTTTCCCGACCGCATCGAGAACCTGCAGGCCTGGCTCCTGCGCGAGGTCGCGCCGGCCTATTTCGGCAAGTACGCCATCACGGCCGAGGATGCGGCGAAGACCGAGCAATATCGCGCCCACGCGGCGCGGCAGAAGCTCGCCGGGAGCTTCGACCTCGATGGCTATCTGCGCGAGCTCGATATCGAGTGCAACATCGAGGTTGATCCCTCCGCGCAGCTCGTGCGCGCCGCGCAGATGACGCAGAAGACCAACCAGTTCAACCTGACGACGCGGCGCTACGAAGTCACCGATCTGGCACGCTTCGTCGAGAGCAGCGAGCACGCCGTGCTGATGCTCGACTATCGCGACCGCTTCGGCGACGAGGGCTCGGTCGCGCTGGCGATCGTCGATCTCGCGGAAGGCCGCATTGACACTTTTCTAACGAGCTGTCGCGTAATCGGGCGCAAGGTGGAGGCGCGGCTGCTCGACAAGGCTGTCGAGCTGTGCCGCGATCGGGGTCTGCAGAAGGTCATCGGCGAATACATTCCGACGCGGAAGAACAAGATGGCTGCGTCGTTCTACGAGGATCACGGCTTTACCCCATTGTTGAGGGCTCCCGATGGACGCGTTACTTACGAGAAACCAATCGACGGCTGACGCCAAGACCCAGGCGGTGATCGAGGTGGTCGCCAAGGCGCTCGAGATTTCGCCCGACGAGCTCGGCCCGGACACCTCGATGGACAACACGCCATTGTGGGATTCGGTCGCGCACCTGACCATCTGCCTGGAATTCGAGCGGCGGTTCGGGCGCTCGCTCGATCTGGAAAAGATCTTCACCGCGTCGAGCGTGCGCGACCTCGCCGCGCTGGTGCCCTGATCGGCGCCGGGCGCCGGCGCTATCCCGTTCGAATCCTTCGCCGCCGGTTTCCCGGGCCGCACCATCGGATTGACCGGCGGAGCGGCCAGCAACTGAGCGGCGGATAGAATGCCGCGGTCGCCGCGCCGGTGCGCGGCGACTACTCGGCGGCGACAGCTGCCGGCTCGTGCGCGACCGGCTCGGCCGGAGCGGCGAGTGACGCCGGATAGCGGCCGAGCGCGAGCAGGAAGACGGCCACCACCGCATAGGCGAGTGCCACCGTCGGCGTGACCGCGATCCCGACGTGCTCGCCGTGCATGAAGCCGAAGAAGGTGAGCACCGCCCCGGCGAACGCAAAGGCTGCGGCGTGCGTGAACTTGCGGTCGATGACGAAGATCGCCGTCGCGCCGAGCACGAGGCCGGTGAGGATTGCGCCGCCGCCGAGCACTTCGAGGCCGTGATAGAGCACGCCGGCCCCGGCGAGCTTGTCGAAACCGACCGCCGCCGCATTGGTGCCGGCCGCCGACAGGGCACCGTCCATCAAGGTCTTGGACCAAGCCGCGAGATGCGGCGTCAGCGCGAGCACGATCGCCGGCGCGTGGCTCCGCGGCGTGGTCTGGAACGCCTGCGCGCCGATCAGCATGCCGATATAGAGCAGGATCGGCAGGATCGCGACCAGCGGCACGAGCGCGAGCATCAACGAGATGATGCCGAACCACGACAGCACGATCACCATGATGCCGGTCGCGGCCGAATAGCCGATGCGCCCGCCCATCGCCTTCCAGCCCGGATGGCCGATATAGACGGCGTTGATGAACGGATTGCCCATCAGGCAGCCGATCAGGCTGACAACGCCGTCGGCGCTGAGCACGCGCGTGGTCGGATAATGGTCGCCCGCCGCCTCCGCGCTCTCGACGTTGTCCATCGCCTCGACCAGGTCGTAGATGCCGAACGGGATGGCGGTGACCAGGATGACGCCGAGAAACTGGAAGCCGGAAAAGACGTGGTCCACGGCCGGCAGCGGAATCGAAAAGCCGAAATTCGCAAACGCGTCGCCGACCTTCTGCACGCTGACGCCGCCGAGGCCGAGGCCGAACAGGTTCGATCCCCAGGCGATCAGCATGCCGACGACGATCGCGACGAGGCCGGCCGGAATGCCCTTCGGGTAGCGCACGCCGCCGAACCAGCTCAGCAGGATGATGGCGAAACAGACGAGGCCGATCTGCGGCGTCATGTACATTTCGAGCGCCGGACGCATCGAGATGAAGGTGATGGAGACGCCCGCGAGCGTGCCGAGCAGGGCGCCGCGCGGCGTGATCTTGCGGATATAGGGCGCGATGAAGCCGCCGATCATCAGGATGAAGCTCTGGAAGAACACCCAGACCAGCCCGGCTTCCCAGCCTTTGACCGGATCGTTCGTCTTGAGCATCACCGGCAGCATGATCACGAAGGTGACGATGAACATGTGCGGCACGCTCACGCCCGATGGCAAGGCGCAGACGTCGCTGCGCCCGGTCTTCTTGGCGAGCCGCCAGGCGAGGAAGGCATAGTAGAGCGTGCTCAGGAACATCATCAGGCCGAGCGCCGGCAGGATGCGGCCGAACACGATCGTATCGGGCATCTTGAGGACGAACCTCAGGAGCGCCGTCAGCGTCAGCATATTGACGAGAATGTTGGTGCCGAAGCCGAAAAAGGCATTCCAGTCGCCGGGCGTCCACAATGCCGGACGATGGGTCGTGGCGGTCATTCGGTCCTCCCCCTCGAGCACATCCCTTGCAATGGAATCGGGATGTGCTCTCGGATTCATGCGTTGGCGCGTATCCTTCTCGGCGAACCGATTTCCACTTCGCCGGGATACGCGCGAGGAGGCCATTTCCCCGCACGAAATGAAAGCGGACGCCCCGTTCACGATCCCGATGCCGGGTACTTCGAGTCGTAAACGAGACGTCCGCCCTTCACACGAGGGGATTCGAGGACGAATCCGGGCCCCGCGAAGCTAACAAGGACATTCAGCAGGCGCGGTCTCTGCGCCTACGTCCTCGTCTCGCAAACAGCGTGCCAACACCGTGGCGGCGCCGGCTGCGCGTCGCGTTTTTGACGGAAATACTTGAATAGTCTCGGTTAATCCGCGGGTCGGGACGCCGGCCGCGGCGCGGAGCCGTGCGCAAAGCGCGCCGGCGGCGGGATCGGGGTCACCCGCCGAAGATGAATTCCTGGTCACCCGACTGGATTCAAATCAGGCAAAGCGGCAAGCGGCGCCGCTGCACGGCCGCCGCCATCACGCCGCGAGCGCGTCGAGCAGGGCCTGCGAGGATGCGACCGATCCGAAAATGCCGCCCTGCGCCTTGATCATCGCGAGGCCGGCGGCGTGGAATTCGGGGAAATAGGACGCGCAGCAGTCGGCCAGCACGATGCAGCGATAGCCGCGGTCATTGGCCTCGCGCACCGTGGTGTTGACGCAGACTTCCGTGGTGACGCCGCAGACCAGCAGCGTGTCGATGCCGCGGTTGCGCAGCATGAGGTCGAGGTCGGTCTGGTAGAACGCGCCCTTGCCGGGCTTGTCGATCACCGGTTCGCCGGCCTGCGGGTAGAGATCGGCGATGATGTCGTGCCCCGGCTCGCCGCGCACCAGGATGCGGCCCATCGGCCCCGGCGCGCCGATGCGCATTGCCGGGTCGCCGCGCTCGACCTTGTGGCGCGGCGCGTCGGTGAGATCGGGACGGTGGCCCTCACGGGTGTGGATGACCAGCATGCCATGCGCGCGCGCCGCCGCCAGCACGGCGCGGCACGGCCCGACCGCCGACCGCAGTCGCGTCACGTCGTTGCCAAGCGCGGCGCCGAAGCCGCCCGGCTCGAGGAAATCGCGCTGCATATCGATGATCACCAGCGCGCTGCGCGCAAGGTCGATGGTGAGCGGCGACGGCTCGGAGACGATCTTCACAGGCTTCACGGCGCGCCCCAAAGATTCACCGGCCCGCAACCGCGCGTGCGAGCCCGATCGCGCCCGGCAGAATTAACGGCGTCAGCCAGCCGCCCGCTTGGGCGAGACGTCCGGCGCGCGCACCGCGGAACCTTTCGGCAGATCGAACATGCCGCTCGGCAGCGTGTCGATGAAGGTAAGCACCTCGGAGGTCTTCACCACGTCGGCATACTTCGCGTTCATGTCGCACAGGTTGATGGCGTGGCTTGCCTGCGAGCGGTCGAAGCAGCCTTCCTCGGCGAGGGTGATGCGGTAGTTGAGGCTGAAGGCGTCGAGCACGCTCGCGCGCACGCAGCCCGAGGTGGTGGTGCCGGTGACGATCAGGCTGTCGCAGCCGAGCAGCGTCAGATAGCTGGCGAGATTGGTGCCGAAGAAGCCGGAGGGCTTCTGCTTGTAGATCACGATGTCCTGCGGCCCCGGCGCGATCGGCGCGACGATCTCGTTGCCGTCGATATTGGCGAGCGCGGTCTTGGTGGTGCGATCCTCGTCGGAGCGATCGTTCTTCCAGCTCCAGCTGCCGGCGTCCCAGTTGTCGTCGCGCCGCACGCCGGTCGTATAGATCACCGGCACGCCCTTGGCGCGGCACTTGTCGATCAGCGAGCGAATGTAGGGCAGCGCCGTCCACGCATCCTCGCCGCACGAGTTGCGCCACTTCTTGATCGACTCGAGGATCGGCTCGGGCTTGTCGCCGCAGAACGCCCAGTTCACGTCGATGATGAGCAAGGCCGGCCGCCTGCCGAAGCCCTGGCGGGCACCATAGCCGGAGGTCGCGAACACCGCCTTGTCGCGCTCGGTGAGAAACTGGTTCCAGATCGGCTCGGACATGCGGATGGCCTTTCGTTGGTTCACCAAATTCTGTGCCAGCCCGCGAAGCTTCGCAATATCGGCCCGCATGCAGATTTTCTGATGTTCGCGCCTTCGTCGCCGCACAACATGCAGCGCCGGAAAGCCGCGAACGCCTAAAAAATAGACCGAAAGAGCCGAATTGTATGCAGAAGAAAACGACGGACCGATCGCCCAGCCGTCATCGGATGCGCCCGATTAGCCAAGCCGCATCAATCGCTTGACGGGGTGATGCGGCGTTTGCGGCGCCGATCCTCGGCTTGGCACGAGCCTTGCGGAATGGCTTCCGGCAGCACCGAGCGGGAGGCCGTGATGAAGCGTCGTGAATTCCTCAAATCGATGACGGCGCTTGCCGCGGGCAGTGCGCTGCCGGCCGCGCCCGCCGTGTGGTCGCCCGCCAAGGCGCAATCGCGCCAGGAGACCTTGCTCATCGTCTCCGAGAGCGGGCCGAACAATCTCGACATCCACGGCGTCGGCACCAACGTGCCGGGCTACGAGGTGTCGTGGAATTGCTACGACCGGCTGATCAGCCACGAGATGAAGACGGTCAACGGCACGCCCTATTACGACCGCGACAAGTTCAAGATGGAGCTCGCCGACGACATGAAGCTCGGCGACATGTCGGTCACCTTCAAGCTGAAGAAGAACGCGGTCTTCCAGGACGGCACGCCGGTCACCGCCAAGGACGTCAAGTGGTCGCTCGATCGCGCCGTGACCGTCGGCGGCTTCCCGACCTTCCAGATGGGCGCCGGCTCGCTCACCAAGCCGGAGCAGTTCGTCGTGGTCGACGACCACACGGTGCGCATCGACTTTCTGCGCAAGGACCGCCTCACGATCCCCGACCTCGCCGTGATCGTGCCGTGCGTGATCAATTCCGAGCTGGTGAAGAAGCACGCGACCGACAAGGATTCGTGGGGCCTCGAATACACCAAGCAGAACACCGCCGGCAGCGGCGCCTACCGGGTCACCAACTGGACCGCCGGCAGCCAGGTCGTCCTCGAGCGCAACGACAAATGGACCGGCGGCCCGCTGCCCAAGGTCAAGCGGATCATCTGGCGCATCGTGCCGTCCGCCGGCAACCGGCGCGCGCTGCTCGAGCGCGGCGACGCCGACATCTCGTACGACCTGCCGAACAAGGATTTCGTCGAGCTCAAAGGCGCCGGCAAGCTCAGCATCGTGTCGACACCCTACTCGAACGGCATCCAGTACATCGGCATGAACGTGAAGCATCCGCCGTTCGACAATTTGAAGGTGCGCCAGGCGGTCGCCTGCGCGATCCCCTACCAGAAGATCATGGATGCGGTGCTGTTCGGCCTCGGCAAGCCGATGTTCGGCGCGCCGGCCGACTTCAAGACCGAGGTCGCCTGGCCGCAGCCGCACAAGTTCACAACCGACATCGCCAAGGCGAAGCAGCTCATGGCGGAAGCCGGCTATGCCAACGGCTTCGAGACCACGCTCTCGTTCGACCTCGGCTTTGCCGGCGTCAACGAGCCGATCTGCGTGCTCACCCAGGAGAGCCTCGCGCAGATCGGCATCAAGACCACCATCAACAAGGTGCCGGGCGCCAACTGGCGCACCGAGCTCAACAAGAAGGTGCTGCCGCTCTACACCAACGTCTTTTCCGGCTGGCTCGACTATCCGGAGTACTTCTTCATCTGGTGCTATCACGGCAAGAATTCGATCTTCAACACGATGAGCTACCAGTCGAAGGCGATGGATGCGTTCATCGACGGCGCCGTGACCGCCGCCGCGAACCACGATACCGCGACCTACGACAAGGACGTCAAAGGTTTTGTCGATCTCGCCTTCGCGGACATGCCGCGCGTGCCGCTCTACCAGCCTTACGTCAACGTGGCGATGCAGAAGAACGTCACCGGCTATCAGTACTGGTTCCACCGCCGCCTCGACTATCGGGCGCTGGTCAAGGGATAGGCCGCCATGCTGCGGCAGATAGCCAAGCGGCTCGCGACCGCGATCCCGAGCCTGATCGGCGTCGTCATCGTCACGTTCGTGCTCACGCGCGTGCTGCCCGGGGACGCCGCCGCCTACTTCGCGGGTCCCGCCGCGACCCCGCAGGCGATCGCCGAGGTGCGCCACAAGCTCGGCCTCGACCTCTCGCTGCCGCAGCAGTTCGTGCGCTACGTCAAGGATCTGTCGCACGGCGACCTCGGCACCTCGCTCACCACCGGGCAGCCGGTGATCAGCGACATCGCGAGCCGCCTGCCCGCCTCGGCCGAGCTGACCCTGGTCGGCCTCATCATCGCCATGGCGATCGCGGTGCCGCTCGGGATTCTCGCGGCGGTGCGGCAGGGCTCGTTCATAGATCATGCGTGCCGCGTGATCGCGACCGCGGGCGTCTCGCTGCCGGTGTTCTTCACCGGGCTCCTGCTGGTCTACGTGTTCTATTTCCTGCTCGGCTGGGCGCCGTCGCCGCTCGGGCGGCTCGACGTGTTCTACACGCCGCCGCCGCAGGTGACCGGGTTCTACCTGATCGACAGCCTGCTGGCGCGCGACCTCGCGCTGTTTCGCGCCTGCCTCGCGCCGCTGATCCTGCCGGCAGCGACGCTCGCGATCTTCTCGCTCGCGCCGATCACCCGCATGACGCGCGCCGCCATGCTCTCGGTGCTCGCCTCCGATTTCGTGCGCACCGCGCGCGCGAGCGGGCTGTCGCCCTATCGGGTCATCATCACCTATGCGTTCAGGAACGCGATGCTGCCGGTGATCACCACGCTCGGCATGGTGTTCAGCTTCCTGCTCGGCGCCAACGTGCTGGTCGAAAAGGTCTTCGCCTGGCCGGGCATCGGCTCCTACGCGGTCGAGGCGCTCATTGCCTCGGACTACGCGCCCGTGCAGGGCTTCGTGCTCGCCATGGCGATCCTCTACGTGCTGCTCAACCTGGCGATCGACCTGCTCTACGGCATCATCGACCCGCGCGTCAGGATCGAGGCGTGAGCGGCGTCGTTCGCATCGAGTCCCCCGCGGTTGCGGCGCCGGTCGTGCCGCCGCGGCAGACCTCGCTCCTGTCGCATGCGCGGCACGTGATCGGCGCCAACCCGGTCACCGGCTTCGCCTTCGCGCTGTTTGCGCTCATCGTCCTGTGCGCGATCCTCGGCCCGCTCATCGCCCCCTACGACCCGCTGGCGAGCGACGTGGTCGACAAGCTGCAGCCGCCCTCGATCCACCACTGGTTCGGCACCGACGAGTATGGGCGCGACATCCTGAGCCGCGTCATGGTGGCGACGCGGCTCGACCTCGGCATCGCGGTCTTCTCGGTCGCGCTCGTCTTCGCGCTCGGCGGCGTGTCGGGCGTCTTGGCCGGCTTCTTCGGCGGCTGGACCGACCTGATCGTCGGCCGCATCGCCGACACCATCATGGCGTTCCCGCTGTTCGTCCTCGCCATGGGCATCGTCGCGGCGCTCGGCAACACGGTGACCAACATCGTGATCGCGACCGCGATCATCAATTTCCCGCTCTATGCCCGGGTCGCGCGCGCGGAGGCCAATGTGCGGCGCGAGGCCGGCTTCGTGCAGGCGGCGCGGCTGTGCGGCAACGGCGAATTGCGCATCGTGCTGACGCAGATTCTGCCCAACGTCATGCCGATCATGGTGGTGCAGATGTCGCTCACCATGGGCTACGCCATCCTCAACGCCGCGGGGCTCTCCTTCATCGGCCTCGGCGTGCGGCCGCCGACGCCCGAATGGGGCATCATGGTGGCGGAAGGCGCCGGCAACATCATCTCGGGCGAATGGTGGATCGCGCTCTTTCCGGGCGCCGCGCTGATGCTCGCGGTGTTCTGCTTCAATCTTCTCGGCGACGGGCTGCGCGACATCGTCGACCCGCAGCGGCGGACCTGAGACCGGAGCGCGATCATGTCCGAGGCCGCCGCCGATCCGATCCCGCTGCTCGACGTGCGCGACCTGACCGTCGAGTTCGCGACGCGCCGCGGCACCGTGCGGGCGGTCGAGCGCGTCAACATCAGCGTGCGCAAAGGCGAGACCGTCGGCATCGTCGGCGAATCCGGCTCGGGCAAGTCGGTGACGTCCTACGCGGTGATGCGCATTCTCGACCGCGCCGGCCGCATCGCCGACGGCGCGATCACGTTCTCGGGCGTCGACGTGCGCCACGCGCCCGAGCGCGAGGTGCGCGACCTGCGCGGGCGCGAAATCTCGATGATCTTCCAGAACCCGCGCGCGGCGCTCAACCCGATCCGCAAGGTCGGGCGGCAGATCGAGGACGTGCTGCTGCAGCACGTGCAGGCGGTGCCGTCCGACGCCCAGGCGAAGGCGATCGACGCGCTGCGCAAGGTGCGCATTGCGCGGCCGGAGGAGCGCTATCACGCCTATCCGTTCGAGCTGTCGGGCGGCATGTGCCAGCGCGTCGTGATCGCGCTCGCGCTCGCGTGCCAGCCGCAGCTGCTGATCGCCGACGAGCCGACGACCGGCCTCGACGTGACCACGCAGAAGGCCGTGATGGACTTGATCGTCGAGCTGACGCGCGAGCGCGGCATGTCGACCATCCTGATCACCCACGATCTCGGCCTCGCCGCCGCCTATTGCGACCGCGTCGTCGTGATGGAGAAAGGCAGGGTGGTCGAGACCGCCGGGGCCGAAACGATCTTCCGCGCGCCCGAGCACGCCTATACGAAGAAGCTCATGCGCGCGACGCCACGCCCCGGCGTCACCTTGCGGGATCTGCTGCCCGTTGATGCGCCGATGCCGCAGGCCGTGACCGCGGGCGCCCCGCTCACGCAGTCGGGCGAGCTGCTCCTCGAAGTCGTCAAGCTGGTCAAGGAATATCCGCGCCAGGGCGGCGCCATGGCGAAGCTCTTGCGCCGCAGGCACGAGGACCCGGCCGCCGCGACGTTCCGCGCGGTCGACGGCATCAGCTTCGACATCCGGCGCGGCGAGAGCGTCGGATTGGTCGGCGAGTCGGGCTGCGGCAAGTCGACGACGTCGATGATGCTGATGCGCCTGATCGACAAGACCGCCGGGCTGATCTGCTTCGACGGCACCGACATCGGCGAGATTCCGGCGAAATCCTTCGCCAGGCTGGCGCTGCGCAAGCGCATCCAGATGGTGTTTCAGGACCCGACCGACAGCCTCAACCCGCGCTTCACCGCGGCGCGCGCGATCGCCGACCCGATCCTGCGGCTCGGCGACTTGCACGGCCGCGACGCGGTCCGCGCCCGCTGCGAGGAGCTGGCGCGCCGGGTCGGGCTGCCGGTCGACCTGCTCGACCGCTTTCCGCATCAGCTCTCGGGCGGCCAGAAGGCGCGCGTCGGCATCGCCCGGGCGATTGCATTGTCGCCCGAACTCGTCATCCTGGACGAGCCGACCGCCGCGCTCGACGTGTCGGTGCAGGCGGTGGTGCTCAACCTGCTGCAGGATCTGAAGGTGTCGCTCGGCATGAGCTATCTGTTCGTCTCGCACGATCTCAACGTGGTGCGGCTCTTGTGCGACCGCGTCATCGTGATGCAGACGGGCAGAATCGTCGAGCAGGGCGCGACCGAGCGCGTGCTCGGCGCGCCGCAGAGCGACTACACGCGCGAGCTGATCGCGGCCATTCCGCATCCGCCGATCTGACCGCGCCGTATCCGGGACCCGCCATGGCGACGCAAGACCCGCTCGATGACTACATCACGGCCGCCGCCGAGGTGCTGGCGCTGCCGCTCGATCCGGCCTGGCGGCCGGCGGTGCGCATGCATTTCGACATCACGCTGCGGCTCGCCAGGCTCGTCGAGGACTTCGCGCTGCCCGACGATGCCGAGCCCACGCCGGTGTTCCATGCCTGACGCCATGGCGCTCGACCTCGCGGAGGCGACCGCTGCCGAGATCGCGCAGGCCGTGCGCGGCGGCGAGACGACCGCCCTCGACGTGGCCGAGGGCGCGCTCGCCCGCATCGCGCGACTCAATCCGAAGCTCAACGCCTTCACCGACGTCACCGCGGAGCGCGCGCGGCAGCGCGCCCGCGCGATCGATGCCGACCGCGCCGCCGGACGGCCGCTCGGCCCCCTCGCGGGCGTGCCGTTCGCGGTCAAGAACCTGCTCGACGTCAAAGGTCTTGCGACCCGTGCCGGCTCGAAGATCAATCGCGACCTGCCGCCCGCCGAACGCGACCAGCCGCTGATCGAACGGCTGGAAGCTGCCGGCGCCGTGCTCGTCGGCGCGCTCAACATGGGCGAATACGCCTACGATTTCACCGGCGAGAACGTGCATGACGGCCCCTCGCGCAATCCGCACGACACGGAGCGGATGACCGGCGGCTCGTCGGGCGGCAGCGGCGGGGCGGTCGCGGGCCGCCTGGTGCCGCTGTCGCTCGGCTCCGACACCAACGGCTCGATCCGCGTGCCGTCCTCGTTCTGCGGCCTGTTCGGGCTCAAGCCGACCTACGGCCGCCTCTCGCGCGCGCGCAGCTTTCCGTTCGTCGCGAGCCTCGATCACCTCGGGCCGCTGGCGCGCTCGGTGCGCGATCTCGCGCTCGCCTATGACGCCATGCAGGGGCCCGATCCGGACGACCCGGTCTGCACCGATCGTGCGATCGAGCCGGCGCTGCCGGCGCTGGAGCGCGGCGCCGACGGGCTGCGGATTGCGCTTGCGGGCGGCCACTTCCGCCAAGGCCTCACGCCCGAAGCGGCAGCGGCCGTCTCCCGCATCGCCGCCGCGTTGGGCGCGCGGCGCGAGATCGAGCTGCCCGAGGCGCAGCGCGCCCGCGCGGCGGCGTATGTGATCACGGCGAGCGAAGGCGCGAGCCTGCATCTCGACCGGCTACGCACGCGCCCCGACGATTTCGATCCGGCCGTGCGCGACCGCCTGATCGCCGGCGCCATGATCCCGGCAAGCATCGTCCTGCGGGCGCAGAAATTCCGCCGCTGGTACCGCGAGCGCGTGCTTGCACTGTTCGCCGAGGTCGATGCGATTCTTGCGCCGGCGACGCCCTGCACGGCGCCGCGCATCGGCCAGCAGAAGTTCATGCTCGACGGCGTCGAAACGTGGTTGCGTCCCAATATCGGCATCTACACCCAGCCGATCTCCTTCATCGGGCTGCCGGTCGTCGCGGTGCCGGTGCCGCTCGCGCCGCTGCCGGTCGGCGTGCAGGTGATCGCCGCGCCTTGGCGCGAGGACGTGGCGCTGCGTATAGCTTTCGCGCTCGAACGGGCCGGCGTTGCGTCGGCGCCGAAGCCCTCGCTCTAGCGCATGTTCCGGCGAAGTGGACACCGGTTCGCCGACAAGAACATGCGCCAAATGAAACCTGCGCCGCGCCGGGAGGGGACCATGGAGATCGACCTGCCCGAGGTCGTCGCCGAGGTGAAACGCGAGTTCGCGCGCTACGAGCAGGCGCTGGTGACGAACGATGTGGCCGTGCTCGATGCGATCTTTCGCGACGACCCGCGCACCATCCGCTACGGCATGGCCGAAATCCTGTACGGCTATGACGAGATCAAGGCGTTCCGCGGCGCACGCTCGCCGGCGGGGCTTGCGCGCACGATCTCGCGCACCGTCATCACCACCTATGGCCGCGATTTCGCGGTCGCCTCGACGCTCTTCCATCGCGCCTCCATGCCCGGCAAGGTCGGGCGGCAGATGCAGACCTGGGTGCGCTTTCCCGAGGGCTGGCGCGTTGTCGCCGCGCATGTGAGCGCAATCGACGCGCCGCGAGAGGCGGCGCGATGAGCAGCACGACAGCCGAGCGCGTCGACCTGCGCGGCCCGCGGCGCACGCTCGCGGAGGAGCTGCGGCATCAACTCGCCGACGACATCATGAGCGGCGCGCTCGCGCCCGGCGCGGCGCTCGACGAGACCGAGCTCGCGCGCCGATTTGCGGTGTCGCGCACGCCGGTGCGCGAGGCGATCCGCCTGCTCGACGCGAGCGGCCTCGTCGAGGCGCGGCCGCACCGCGCCGCCGTGGTGGCGCGGCCGTCGCATCCGCGGCTGATCGGCATGTTCGAGGCGATGGCCGAGCTGGAAGCGCTGTGCGCCGGCTTCTCGGCCGAGCGCATGACCGGCGCCGACCGCAACGCGCTCGAGGCCGCGCATGAGGTGCTGCGCGCGCTCATCCAGGGCGGCGACCCGCAGCGCTACCACGAGAGCAACGAGGTTTTTCACGGCACGATCTACACGGGTGCGCACAACGAGTATCTCGCCGAGCTCACCCTCGCGACGCGATTGCGCGTCGCGCCGTTCCGCCGCGCCCAGTTCCGCAACCTCGGGCGGCTGGCGAAATCGCACGTGGAGCACGACCGCGTGGTCGAAGCGATCCTGCGCGGCGACAAGGCGCGCGCCGCCGAGGCGATGCGCGCGCACATCATGACGGTGTGCGAGGAATACGAGGCATACGCGGCGGTCTCCCTCTCCCCGAAGGGGTGAGGGGCTCTATGACTCTCGATGGTCCGAGCTCCCCTCACCCGACGCGCTGCGCGCGTCGACCTCTCCCCTTCGGGGAGAGGTGAAGAAAGTCACTCCGCCGCCGCGACGAACGCCCGCCAGCCGCCGAAGTCGGTGATGTCGCGCGCGCCGGCGATGGCGGCGGATTCGACCAGAAAGCCCTTCACGCTGCGGCCGTCGGCGAGCTGCACCGAGCCGATCGACAGCGGCCCGGGCACGGCGGCGACGAGGTTGCCGAACCCCGCCGGCGGCAGCGCCCAGATCTCGACCTCGATTGCGGCGCCGGCGCCCGCCGCGACCCGCAGCAGGCCGGGCCGCCGCGGCTCGCCGCCGGCGAGCGCGTAGAGCCGGTAGTCGGCGGTCGTCTTGGCGGGCGCGACGAAAGAGGCGCCGTGCGCCTTGAGCTCGCGGTTGAGCGGCATGCCGGAAAGATGCGCGCCGACGACCGCGAGCATGATCGCGCCGGCGGGCGCCGGCGCCAGCGGCGCGAGCGGCGGCTGCGGCAGCCCGAGCGCGCCGAGCGGCAGCGCGGTATCGGCGTGAAAGGCGCGCCCGACCGAAGCAAGCAGCGCATCCGATCCGCCGGGTGCCAGCAACGTGACGCCGAACGGCTGGGTGCCATGCAGCACGGCCGGGATGGCCAGCCCACAGAGATCGAGCAGGTTGACGAAATTGGTGTAGGTGCCGAGCCGGCTGTTGAGCTGCACCGGGTCGGCCAGCACCTGCTCGACCGTGTAGACGGTGGGCACGGTCGGCAGCGCCATCAGATCGACGCGGGCGAAGGTGTGGCCGGCAGCGCGGCGCAGCTCTTCCAGGCGGTAGAACGCCTTGAAGGCCGCGACCGCGTTCGGTCGCGATCCGGCGAGAATGATCGCGCGCGTCACCGGATGCATCGATTCGGGCGAGGAGGCGATCAGCCTTTCGGCGGCGGCGTAGCGCTCCGCGACCCACGGGCCTTCGTAGAGCAGGCGCGCCGCCTCGTAGAACGGCTCGATGTCGATCTCGACGAGCTCGCCGCCGAGCCGCGCGAGGCGGTCGAGCGTCGCCGCATAGTCGGCGGCGGCGCGCTGGTCGGCGAAAAACACACGCTCGCTCGGCCGCGGCACGCCGACCTTGAAGACGGGCGGCAGGCCGCCAGGCGCTCCAAGCGACCGCGCGCGCGAATAGGGGTCGTTGACGTCGGGCCCGGCGATCGCCGCAAGCGCCGCCCAGCAATCGTCGGTCGTCAGCGTGAAGAGCGAGACGCAGTCGAGCGTGCGGCAGGCCGGCACGACGCCGTAGGTCGACACGAGGCCGAGGCTGGGCTTGAGCCCGACGATATTGTTCAGCATCGCCGGCACCCGGCCGGAGCCGGCCGTGTCGGTGCCGAGCGCGAGCGGCACCAGTCCGGCCGCGACCGCGACGGCCGAGCCGGAGCTCGAGCCGCCCGGGATCAGTTTCGGGTCGAGCGTATTGCGCGGGATCCCGTAGGGCGAGCGCGTGCCGACGAGGCCGGTCGCGAACTGATCGAGATTGGTCTTGCCGATGACGATCGCCCCGGCCTCGCGCAGGCGCGCGACACAGGTTGCGTCGCGCGCCGGGCGATACGCGAAGGTCGGGCAGGCGGCGGTCGTCGGCAGGCCTTTGACGTCGATGTTGTCCTTCACGGCAACCGGGATGCCGTAGAGCGGCAGAGCTCGGCCCTGCGCGGCAATAGCCTTGGCGTCGGCCAGGGCGTCGCGCTCCTCACGCAAGGTGATGAAGACGGCCGGATCGTCATGGGCGCGGATGCGCGCGTAGCTGCGCGCCACCGTCTCCTCCGGCGTCATCGTGCCGGCACGATGGGCGGCAAGGATTTCGGCAACCGTCTCGGCCAAGATGGTCTCCGGGCGCGCTCAGCGTGGAAGGCACGCGCAAGCCGCGCAACGAATCGTCGGTGCGATCATTCCCGTACACCCGGCAGCGGCCAAACAACACGATCGAACGCGGTTAATCAATGCCGTCGATGGCCTTCGGGCCTGGTCCGTACGCCGGTTGGCGGGGCCGTCCGCGGCCGATTGTGCCCGGCGCCGCGGCGCGATAATTCTCAAGTCCCCGCCTGCGCTCCCAAGCCCCCGAAGGACCCCGAAAATGGCCGTCAACACCAAGCGCATCTTCTACGTGAGAAATCTTGCGTCGCCGCCCGTCTATCTGGACGCGATCGCCAAGCGGCCGGACGTGCGGATCGACAAGCTGGAGAACGACAGCCCGGACGACGTCGCGGCCCCGATCCTCGCCGAGGCGCATGCCTACCAGATCGGATCATCGCGCCAGGAGCTCGCGCCCCGGTTCTACGCCAACGCCGCGCTCATCAAGCGCACGCCGAACCTGCTGATCGTCTCGACCAACGGCGCGGGCTACGACACCGTCGACGTCGACGACTGCACCGCCGCGGGCGTGCTGGTGGTCAACCAGGCCGGCGGCAACAAGCAGGCGGTGGCCGAGCACGTGATCGGCATGATGCTCACGCTGTCGAAGCGCATCATCATGGTCGACCGCGCCATGCGGCGGGAGAAGACCCTCGACCGGCAGGCCTATATCGGCAACGACGTCTTCGGCAAGACGCTGGGGATCATCGGCATCGGCAATGTCGGCGGCCGCCTGTCCGAGCTGTGCGGCGGTCTCTTCCAGATGAAGGTGCTCGCCTACGATCCCTATCTCACCAGGGAGCAGATCGCGGCGCGCGGGGCCGAAAAGGTCGACCACCTCGACGACATCTTCCGCCGCGCCGACTTCGTCTCGGTGCACTGCCCGCTCACCGACGAGACGCGCGGCATGGTCGGCGCGGCGCAATTCGCGCTGATGGCGCCGCACGCCTATTTCATCACCGCGGCGCGCGGCTTCATCCATGACGAGGCCGCGCTCGCCGACGCGCTGCGCGCCAAGAAGATCGCCGGCGCCGGCCTCGACGTGTGGGAAAAGGAGCCGCCGCCGTCGGAGCATCCGCTCATGGCGTTCGACAACGTGCTGGTGAGCCCGCACACCGCCGGCGTCACGGTGGAGACGCGGCAGAACATGGCGCGCATCGCCGCCGCGCAGATCCTCGATGCGCTCGACGGCAAGAAGCCGCCGCGCATCGTCAATCCGGAGGTGTGGCCGGCCTATGCGGAGCGGTTCGCCAAGGCGTTCGGGGTGAGGCCGGCGTAGCGCCCGACTTGCTCCTCCCTCGGCGAGAGGCCGAGCCACCCGATTTGCGGCGCCTGGGCTGACGGCGTGACACTTCGATCGGCCAGATCGGCGCCATGACCGGCGCGCCCGTGAATAGCGTGGATAGATCGAATCCCGCTTGCGTTCCGGGTGCGAGCGGCATATGGCAGTAAGTGCAGAGTGACATTCGCGCGTCCGGAGCCCTGCCGCTTCGGGCGCGCCTTGCTTTGTGGACGTTGCGCATCGAGGCGGTGATCCGCCCGAAGCAGGTTCATTGTTTCCATTGTTCTTCGCATTGTTTTTTCCATTGTTTCCCATTGTTCTTGCGCCGGCGGCGTTTCTCTCGGCTTCGCAAGGCCTTGCATTGTAAACGGCGTCGATTTTCCATTGCAGATCGCCTGTATTTTTTTCGGCGCGCGTGGGCCGGCCTTGGTCGAAAATGACCTATTTGGCGCTTGGCCCCTCAGCGGGGCGGCGTCGCGGCCAAAAACGCAGTGCCGACAGGGACATCGGTGGTGTTCGGGTTCGTTCGGCGCGAATCCGAAAGCGGTTGAATCGAATCCGGTATTAAAACTCCAGATCGTAGCTCCAGCCGGGCTCCGGCACGTCGTATCCCGCCATCAGCGGGGCGCAAGCCGCCTGCGTAGGGTGGGCAAAGGCGCGAACGCGCCGTGCCCACGCGATCTGCGGTCGTGATATCGTGCAAGCATGTCCCGTTATCGCCGTGCAAAGATCGAGGGCGGCCTATTTTTCTTCACGGTGACGCTCGCCGATCGATCTAGCGATCTTCTGATCCGCCACATCGATCGATTGCGACGGATGTACAAATCCGTGCAGGAGCGCAATCCTTTCGAGACAGTTGCCATCTGTGTGCTGCCGGACCACCTTCATGGCATTTGGGGGCTACCGGATGGCGATTCGGATTTCTCCCTACGCTGGAGCCTCATCAAGAGCGCATTTTCCCGCGGCCTTGCCGGTGACATGCCACGATCGGCAAGCAAGATGGCGCGGCGCGAGCGTGGAATCTGGCAACGCCGCTATTGGGAGCACGCGATCCGTGACGATCGCGACCTGGAGCGGCATGTCGATTACATCCACTACAACCCGGTGAAGCATGGATATGTGACGAACGTCGCGGACTGGCGGCACAGCTCGTTTCATGGCTTCGTTTCTCGCGGGCTCTTACCGGCGGACTGGGGCGGGGATATTCGAGAAATGACCGGCGCGTTCGGAGAATGAGTCCGCGTGGGCACGGCGCTTCGCGCCTTTGCCCACCCTACGGTCTATGTGCAGGCTTCGGCACGTCGTATCCCGCCATCAGATCGTCCACGACCTTGTTGAACTCGCTCCAGTCCGTCTCGCGGAACGAGTGGTTGCGGATGATGAAGGACGCGCCGGCGTAGAATTTTTCGTATTGCAGGTGGCGGCCGGCGAATTCGGAGCCGGTCATGTCCCAGGCGAGCTTGAACAGCTTCATTCTGGCAAGCGCATCGCCCTGCGGGGTCTGCCAGTAGGTCATGAACTGCCTGGTGAGCGCCGGATCCGCCATCACCGAGACGTCGGCCGGCATCTGGAAAACGCTGCCGCCGCAGAGCGTGCGCAGCTCGTCGATGAAACCGGAATAGTTCTGCGTGCACCATTCGAGGCCCGCATACATGATGCGGCGGTTGAAGCAGACGTAAGGCGCCGGCCACGCCTCGAACGCGTTGATCTGGCCGTGCACCAGGCCGCCGATCGTCGCCTCGACGGCCGCCATCTTGCCGAGCGTCTCGCGCACCGCCGGCACCTGGTCGGCGCCGGTCGCGTTGGCGATCTTGGCGCACAGGCCGAGGAGGAGCCGCATCTTCGACCAGTAGCGTACGTTCGACTGGTGATTGCCGAAGCAGTGGCTCGGGCTCTTGACGTAGATGTCGCGCGAGAGCAGCGCGTCGTCGTGCACGAACACGCGCTGCCATGGCACGTGGACATCGTCGCACAGCAGCATGCAGTCGCTCTCGTCGTAGCGCCACGCGAGCGGCGAATCGAACTCGGTCCTGGCATCGAGCGCCATCGGCTTGCGCGACCACAGGCTCAGGCCCGGCGCATTGCACGGGATCACGCAGGTGATCGCCTCCTTCCTCTGGTCGGGCGCGAGCGGGATGACGTTGCCGATCCAGATGTCGTTGGCGTAGAGCGCGCCGGTCGCGAGCATCTTCATGCCCGAGATGGTGACGCCGCGGTCGTCCTCGGCGACGACGCGCAGGCTCGGCATCGGGATGTTCTGGCGCTGGTAGAATTCGGGATTGCGCGCGGCCTGCGGCGGCACCACCGCGTAGACCGTGTAGACGTCGTTGTCGCGCGCGTATTTGTAGTAGGCGAGCAGGTTGTCGGGATGACCGCACGGCGCGACCAGCACGTCCGGCTTGAGCGCCATGCCGGTCACGAACGAGGCGACATGGTCGGGCGAGCGGCCGAACATGCCGTGGGTCAGCTCGGCGATGCGGCGGTGGCCCTCCATGCGGCGCTGCAGGTCGTCGCGCGTCTTCGGGCGCAGGAAGTAGATCGAATGGCGGCCGCCCTCCTCCTCGTACGTCATGGCGTCGCGGTTCGCGGCATCCGCCTTCATGTCGTAGATCGCCGCGACCGTCTCGGCCGCCATGCGGAAGGCCGGATGGCGCGTCACGTCGTCGATGCGCTCGCCGCCGACATAGACGACGCGCCCGTCGCGCAGCGATTCGAGATGGTCCTTGCCGCTTCGCAGCATGTCGTGCCTGCCCCGTTCAACGAAGATCATAGCCGGATTGGGCTTGGCGCCTAGCCCGGCTGCCCGCTACGCTGTTGTCTCCCGCCACCGACGAGCTTCCGATGACCGACGCCCTGGGCTTCCGCAAGAAATTCGGCGTGATCGCGCCGTCGACCAACACCTCGGTGCAGCCCGAGTTCGACGCCATGCGCCCGCGCGGCGTCACCAATCATTTCGGCCGCATCCACATCCCCGACAATCCGGTGCGCAACGACGAGGAATTCAACCGGATGATGGACAACATCCGCGGCGCCATGATGGAGGCGATCGACCGGGTGATGACCTGCGAGCCCGACTACCTGATCATGGGGATGTCGTCGGAAACCTTCTGGGACGGGCTCGACGGCAGCATCAAGCTCAAGCAGCGGGTCGAGGCGCGCGCCGGCGTCAAGGTCGCGATGGGCTCGGATTCATGCCAGGCGGCGCTGCGTTGCTACGGCGCGCGGCGGCTCGGCGTGATCACGCCCTACATGCCGGTCGGCGACGCGCAGGTGCGGCGCTTCCTCGCCGACTGCGGCTTCGAGGTGGTGCGGCTGAAGGGCTTCTGCTGCCCCGGCCCGGTCGCGATCGCGCACGTGACGCAGGCGCAGCTGCGCGACGCCATCATCGAGGTGAACGGCCCGGACGTCGACGCGATCCTGCAGGTCGGCACCAATCTGGCGATGGCGCGCCTCGCCGGCATCGCCGAGTTCTGGCTCGACAAGCCGGTGCTCGCCATCAACACCGCGACCTACTGGTGGGCGCTGCGGCAGAACGGCATCGAGGACAAGGTCGAGGGATTCGGCTCGCTGCTGCTCGAGCATTGAGCGCCGTCACTCGCGGCCGGCCTGCGGTCAAGCGTCGCCGGCGGTACGCCTTGCTCGATCGGGGCGGCTGGGTGAACATGGCATGATACCTGTGCGAGGGAGGATTTCATGATCAGGAGAACACGAGGGATGCCGCTGCTCGCGGCCCTTTTCTTCAGCGCCGCGATGGCGCTGCCGGCGGCCGCCAAGGACAAGGTGAAGGTCGCCTTCATCGGCCCGCTCACCGGCGGGGTGGCGGCGAACGGCATCGGCGGGCGCAACTCGGCCGACCTGGCGGTGCGGCTGCGCAACGCGGATCCGAAGGCGAAGTACGAATACGAGCTCGTCGTGCTCGACGACGAGTGCAAGCCGAACACCGCCGTGCAGGCGGCGACCAAGGCCGGGGCCGACGAGACGATCATCGCCGCCGTCGCGCATTACTGCTCGGCGACCGCCATCGCGACGGTCGACACCTTCCATCGCCTCGGCCTGCCGATGATCGTGTGGGGCGCGGTGCTGCCCGACGTCACCTACCGCAACAAGTATGCGGAGGTGCACCGGGTGAACGGCACCATGATCAACCAGAACGAGGTGGCGGCGAAGTTCATGGCCGGCCTCGGCTTCAAGACCTGGGTGATCATTCACGACACCACCGACTACGGCAACGCGCACAACAAGTACTTCTCGCAGGACATCACGGCCGCCGGCGGGAGAATCCTCGGCACCTTCGGCGTCACGGCGGATCAGCAGGATTTCACCGCCGAGCTCACCCAGGCGAAGGCGCTCAATCCGCAGGTGATCTACTTCGGCGGGCTCACCCCGATCGGCATCCGCATCCGCCAGCAGATGGACCGGCTCGGCATCAAGGCGGTGTTCGAAGGGACATCAGGAATCAAGTCGGACGCCTTCATCCAGGGACTCGGGCCGCTCGCCGAGGGGGCGTTGAGCTTCATCGAGGGGGCGCCGATCGACAAGCTGCCGGGTGGGCAGTTCTTTCAGACGGAATACAAGAAGGCGGGCTACAAGGAGCCGCCCGAGGCCTACGGCGCCTTCGCGTTCACGGCGATGCAGCTCGTCCTCGATACCATCGAGAAGGTCGGTCCCGACCGCGCCAAGGTGACCGCCGCGCTCGGCAACGTGCGGAACTACAACTCCATCATCGGGCCGGTGACGTTCGACGATCACGGGCAGAACACGGTGCCGCTGATCACCAAGTACGTGGCGCAGGACGGCCACTGGGTGGTCTGGGAGGACAGCGAGTACGCCAACGGCAAACGCAAGCTGAAGTGACGCTGAAATGATGAGGCTGCGGCTCCCCTCCCCCGGCGAGCGAAGCGGAGTCCGTAGGGTGGGCAAAGGCGGCCCTGAACTCTCATTGAGGCACGATGCGCGATCCGCCGTGCCCACGCGTGCGGCGACGCAACCCGCGTGGGCACGGCGGGTCAGGTTCTTTGCTCGACAACAAAGACCTCGGCCGCCTTTGCCCACCCTACGAGTCGTCCCGTGACCTTCGCCCTGCTCGGCCAATATCTCGTCAACGGGCTGATGCTCGGGATGATCTATGGGCTGGTGGCGGTCGGGTTCACGCTGTTCTTCGGCGTGCTCGACGTGATCAAGTTCTCGCACGGCGACGTGCTCACGGTCGGCGCCTTCACGGCTTTCGCGACCTGGCTGGCGATCAAGGCGGCGGTGCCGGCGCCGTGGCTGCAGCTCGTCATCGTCGCGATCGTCTCCATGCTGGCGATGGCCGTGCTCGGCGCGCTGATCGCCCGCCTCCTGGTGCTGCCGCTGCGCGCCGCGCCGGCGCTCAACACGCTGCTCATCACGCTGATGCTCGGCACCGTCCTGCGCGAGAGCGTGCGGCTGTTCTTTCCCGACGGATCGAACCCGAAGCCGTTTCCCGCCCTGCTGCCGCGCGAGGCCTTCACGTTCGGCCTGTTCACCTTGCGGCTCGACACCGTCATTCTGTTCGCGGCCGGGCTCGCGGTGATCGCCGCCGTGCATCTCGTGATCAACAGGACCAAGCTCGGGCTGGCGATCCGCGCCGTCGCCCAGGACGGCGAGACCGCCCGCACCATGGGGATCGACTTCACGCGGGTGATCCTGGTGACCTTCGCCATCGGCTCGGCGCTGGCGGCCGTCGCGGGCGTGATGGATGGCCTCTATTACAACGAGATCAACTTCGGCATGGGCCTGCTGCTCGGCGTGTTCGGCTTCAGCGCCGCGGTGGTGGGCGGGCTCGGCAATATCTACGGCGCGATCCTCGGCGGCTTCCTGTTCGCCGCCCTGCAGACGATCGGCGCGGCCGCCATGCCGTTCGCGAGCGCCTACAAGGACGTGTTCGCCCTCGCCGTGATCATCGCGATCATGACCTGGCGGCCGACCGGGCTGATCGCCGAGAAGACCAGCGAGCGGGTGTAGCGTGGCGCCGCCGACCGTCCGCTCGCGCCTGCCGGCCATCGGCTGCGCCGTCGTTGCGACGCTCTACCTGATCCTGTTTCTCGCCGCCGACAGCCAGATCGCGGTCGGTGCGCTGCTCGCCGCCGCGGCGGCCGGGGTCGCGTTGGCGGCCCGCTTCGGCCTGATCGCGCGCGTGCGCGACAGCATCGGCGACCATCCACGCACGTTCGACCTGGCGGCCATCCTCGGCGTGCTGGCGGCCGCGATCTTCCTGCGCCAAGCGCACTTCGCCATCCTGATGATGACGACCGCGATGCTGATGATGGTCGCGGCGCTCGGACTGACCGTGCAGTTCGGCTTTGCGGGCGTGGTCAACTTCGCGGGCGCGGCCTTTCTCGGCATCGGCTGCTACACCGCGGCCGCGGTCACCAAGTATACGGCGCTGCCGACGATCCTCACCCTGCCGCTGGGCGGCGTGATGGCGGGGCTCATCGGCTCGATCCTGATCATGCCGGTGCTGCGCACGCGCGGCCACTACGCGGCGCTCGTCACCATCGCGTTCGGCATCCTGTTCAAGACCTTCCTCGAGGTGAACGAGGTGCTCGGCGGGCCGCAGGGCCTGCAGGTGGCGCCGCTGGCCCTGCCCGGCTGGGACTTCGGCCGCCCGCTGCACATCGGCGGCTTTCGCGCCTCGTTCTATTTCTCCTATCTGCTGATCGCGCTCGCCCTGCTGGCGGCATGCTTCGCGCTGGTGCGGCGGCTCGAGCGCTCGTGGATCGGGCTCAGCCTCGACGCCATCCGGCTCGACGAGATCGCCTCGGCCTGTTACGGGCTCGACATCGCGCGCTGGAAGGTGCTCGCCTTCACGCTCGGCAATTTCCTCGCCGGCTGCGCCGGCGCGGTCTACGGGCACATGCTCGGCTTCATCGCGCCCAACAACTTCACCTTCGCGGACTCCCTCGTGCTGGTCTCGATCGTGGTGCTGGGCGGCATCGGCAACGTATGGGGCGTCCTGGTCGCGGCCGCCTTCGTCGTCATCCTGCCCGAGAAGCTGCAGATCATCCAGGAATACCGGTTTGCCATCTACGCGGTCCTGGTGATCCTCATCCTGCTGTTTCGGCCGGAGGGGCTGCTGCCGCGGCCATTGCGCCAATATCTGCCGGGCTGGAAGGCGGGCGCGCCATGACCGAGGCGCTCCTCGCCTGTCAGGCCGTGACGTGCCGGTTCGGCGGCCTGGTCGCGCTCGATGCGGTGGATTTCGCCGTGCGCGAAGGCGAGATCGTCGGCCTGATCGGTCCCAACGGATCGGGCAAGACCACGCTGTTCAACGCCGTCACCGGCATCTACGCGGCCGACGCCGGCGCGATCGCGTTCGCCGGGCGCGACATCACGGGCGCGCGGCCGCAGGCCGTGTACCGCGCCGGCATCGCGCGCACCTTCCAGCGCTCGCGCATGTGCCTGCCGCTGTCGGTGTTCGACAACATCATGATCGGCAATCACAAGCGGCTCGATCACGGCCTCGTCTTCAATCTGCTGCGGCGCGACGCGTTCGCGGCCGAAGTCCGCCGCAATTGGGCGGAGGCCGGCGAGCTCGTCGCCGTCTTCAGCCGCGATCTCGCGTCCCGGCTCGCCGAGCCGGCGGCGCGGCTCGCGATGATCGACCGCCGCCGCGTCGAGATCTGCCGGGCGCTGATCAGCCAGCCGCGTCTCCTGCTGCTGGACGAGCCTTCCGCCGGCATGACGCACGAGGAGACCCGCGAGCTGATGGACGACATCCTGCTGGTGCGCGCGCGCATGGCCGGGCTGACGATCGTCATCATCGAGCATGAGATGGGGGTGATCGAACGCATCACCGACCGCTGCGTCGTGCTCAACTACGGCCGCAAGATCTGCGAGGGGACGTTCGCCGAGATCGCGCGCGACCCGCAGGTGCAAGAAGCCTATCTCGGAGCCGCGTGAATGACCGGGCGGCTCGACATCGCGGGCTTGCGGGCGGGCTATGATCGCGCCGACGTGCTCGACGACGTCACCCTGGCGGTCGAGCCCGGCCGCATCACGTGCCTGCTCGGCGCCAACGGCTCGGGCAAGACCACGCTGATCCGCGCGATCCTCGGCCTGACGGCGCCGCGGGCCGGGCGCATCACCTTCGACGGACGCGACATCACCGGGCTCGCGACCCACCGTGTGATCGCCGCGGGCATCGCCTGCATTCCGGAAGGGCGCAAGGTTTTTCCCAAGTTCACCGTCGAGGAGAACCTGCGCGCCGGCGCCTATCAGGAGACTTCCGCGGCGGTGACGCGCGCGCGCATGACGGAGATCTACGACATCTTCCCGCGCCTCGCCGAGCGACGCACCCAGCTCGCCGGCACCATGTCGGGCGGCGAGCAGGCCATGGTGTCGATCGGCCGCGGGCTGATGCGGGCGCCGCGGCTGCTGCTGATCGACGAGCCCTCGCTCGGGCTGTCGCCGCGGCTGGTAAACGAGAACTTCAGCATCATCCGGCGGATCAACGAGCGCGGCATCACGGTCTTCCTGGTCGAGCAGAACGTGCGGCAGACGCTCGCGATCGCGCATTTCGGCTACGTGCTGTCGAAAGGGCGCGTGGTGGCGGCGGGACCGTCGAGCGAGCTCGCGGAGCGGCCCGAGGTGCGCGAGGCGTATTTCGGGTAGAGCCGTAGGGTGGGCAAAGGCGGCCGAGGAGTTGGCCATTTGGCTCCAGCGATGGCTCCGCCGTGCCCACGCCGACACGCTCGCACGCGTGGGCACGGCGGATCGAGTCAAGCAATTACATGAATGTCCGGGCCGCCTTTGCCCACCCTACCTGTTGAGCCACCTTCGCGCGAATCCCAGCAACCCCTGCGGCAGGAAGATCACGATGGCGATGAAGATGATGCCGAGCGGAATCAGGTAAGGGAACTCCTCGCCGAACAGCCGGCCCAGGAATTCGCGCAGCAGCAGGAAGGTGGCGGCGCCGAAGATCGGCCCGACCAGCGTGCCGATGCCGCCCATCACGTTGAAGATCACCGCCTCCCCCGAGACCGTGAAGAACACGAAGTCGGGCGCGGCAAAACGGTTCTGGATCGCGTAGAGCACGCCGGCGAGCCCCGCGAACAGCCCGGACAGCATCACCGCCATGATCTTGTAACGCTCGACCGGGTAGCCGATGGCCCGCGTGCGTGGCTCATTCTCACGGATCGACTGCAGCACCATGCCGAACGGCGAGCGCATGACGCGCCGCAGGATGAGATAGGAGCCGACCACCACGGCAAGCACGAACCAGTGCAGCGTGGTGTTGTCGAACGGCGCAGTCCAGATGCCGGGGATGCCGAGCCGCGGCCGGCTGAAGGTGAGGCCGTTCTCGCCGCCGGTCACCGCGGTCCAGGTGAAGATGATGACGTAGAAGATCTGCGAGAAGATCAGCGTCGTGATGGCGAAGTAAATGTCGCGCAGCCGGGTCGAGAAATAGGCGACGAAGGTCGACACCGCCGCCGCCGCAGCCAGCCCGAACACCAGCGCCAGCAGGAGACTGGGCGGCGCTACCAGGAGCAGGGCCGCCGCGGCTCCGTACATGCCGAGGCCGAAAAACACCGAGTGCCCGAACGACACCATGCCGGTGTAGCCGATCAGGACGTCCGACGACATCGCGAGCAGTCCCCAGATGAGGATCTCGGTGACAAACTTCAGCCAGAACGTCGGCAGCACCAGCGGTGCCGCGATCAGCAGCCCCACCATGACGGCAAAGACGCTCCAGAAGACAATCGTGTGGCCGCGCAAGCTGGACGCGTCGGGGCGCGCAGGTTGGTCGGCCGCCCCCAGGGTTACGGCCGATGATGCATCGGTCATGGTGGCGGGATCGCTCATTTGGGCGTGGGCACGAACAGGCCGGTGGGGCGGAACAGAAGCGTCAGGATCAGCACGACGAACGACACGATCACCGCCTGCGACGGGCTCACCCAGATCGAGGCGTAGGCTTCGAGCAGGCTGATGAAGATCGCCGCCGCAATGGAGCCGCCGAGGCTGCCCATGCCGCCGACCACCACCACGATGAAGGCTTTCAGGATCCAGTTCAGCCCCATGGTGTGGTTGACCGCAACCAGCGGGCCGAACAGCACGCCGCTGACCGCGGCCATCGCGGCACCGATCGCGAATGTCGCGGTGTGCACCCATGGGACCGGGATGCCCATGGCCTGGGCCATGACACGGTCCTGGGTGGTGGCCCTGATCCAGATGCCGTACTTGCCATATTTGAGAAACAGCCAGAATCCGCCGATGATGGCGGCCGACAGCGCCGCGATGAGCAGCCGGTAGTACGGATATTCGAGATAGAACAGTTTGAACTGCCCGGAAAACGGCTCGTCGATCTTGCGCGCCACCGGGCCGAACTGCCAGAGCGCGTAGTTCTGCAGGATCAGCGAGACGCCGAAGGTGGCGAGGATCGTGGTCAACGGATCGCGGCCGAGCAGCGGCCGCAGCGTGACCAGCTGCATCAATGCGCCGAAGATCCCCACCAGCACGGCCGCACCCACCAGCGCCAGCCAGAAGCTTCCCGTGGTGGCGAGCGTCACCACGCCGGCGTAGGCGCCGAGCATGAACAGCTCGCCATGGGCGAAGTTCACCACATCCATGATGCCGAAGATCAGCGTCAGGCCGGAGGCGATCAGCGCCAGGATCATGCCGGTGACGATGCCGTTCAGCGTCTGGATGACGAGCAGCTCCCACGGGAAGCTCTGAAAGAATCCGAGGACCGACTCCATCCTAGACCCCGAGATACTGCTTGATGACGGCATCGCCGACCTTGAGGTCGGACGAGGCGGCGTGATGGCGGATCTCGCCCTTCTCCATGATGTAGACCCGCTGGCTCGCCTCGAGCGTCAACGGCACGTTCTGCTCGACCAGCAGGATCGCCACGCCGTCGCGATGCAGCGCGTCGATGATCTGGTGGATCTGCGACACCATGCGCGGCATCAGGCCTTCGGTCGGCTCGTCGAGCAGGATGATCTTCGGCTCGAGCATCATGGCGCGGGCGATCGCCAGCATCTGCTGCTCGCCGCCCGACAGCGTGCCGCCGGCCTGGTTGCGGCGCTCGGCGAGCACCGGAAAGTAGGCGAACACGCGATCGAGCAGCTCCTTCTTGCGCCCGTCGGTGACGCCCGGCCGGTCGAGCCCGGTGCGCAGGTTCTCCATCACGGTGAGCAGACGAAAGATGCGGCGATCCTCGGGCACGTAGCCGATGCCGAGCTTGGCGAGCTTGTGGGAGGGCATGCCGGCGATCGAGGTCGATCCGAGCATGATCGAGCCGCGGCGCGGGCTGACGAGGCCCATGATGCTCTTGAGCGTGGTGCTCTTGCCGACGCCGTTCCGACCGAGCAGGCCGACCACCTCGCCGCGGCCGACCTCGAGCGACACCCCATGCAGGATGTGGCTCTTGCCGTAATAGGTGTGCAGACCGTCGACGGCGATCAGCGTCTCGGGAGATGGCGAGGCCGTGCTCATGTCTTGAGGTAGACCTCCAGCACGCGCGGATTGTTCTGGATTTCCGCCGGCGTCCCCTCGGCGAGCACGGCGCCGTAGTTCAGCACGGTGATGCGATCGGCGAGGCCCATCACGAGCGGCATGTCGTGCTCGACGATCATGATGGTGTGATCCTTGGCGATTTTTCGCACCAGCTGGATCGTATCGGAGGTTTCCGCCGCGCTCATGCCCGCGGTCGGCTCGTCGAGGCAGAGAAGCTGCGGCTCGGTCGCAAGCGCAATGCCGATCTCCAGGTTGCGCTGCTCGCCGTGCGACAGGTTGGAGGCGAGCTCGTCGGCCTTCGCGGCAAGCCCGACCGAGGCCAGCACGGCCTCCGCCTTGTCGATGAGGTCGCGGAAGTGGGTGTAGTCGCGCACCATGTTCCAGCCGTGCCGGCGCGATTGCGCGGCGATGCGCACATTCTCCAGCGTGGTCGCATTCGGCATGATGGTGGTGATCTGATAGGACCGGGCCATGCCCGCGCGCGAAATGAGGTTGGGCGGCAGGCCGGTGATGTCGGCGCCGTTGAACAGGACACGGCCCGAGGTCGGGCGCAGCACGCCGGTGAGGCAATTGAAGAACGTGCTCTTGCCGGCGCCGTTGGGCCCGATGATGGCGCGGATCTCGCCGCGGTTCACCGCGATGTTGACGTTGTTGAGCGCCGCAAGCCCGCCAAAGCGGATGGTCAGCCCCTCCGTGCGCAGCACAGGGGCGCTCTCGCCTCCCCGGCTGACGGCCGGGGAGGATGTCGTCATGGACGTCACGGCGTGCACATCCTGTTGGCGCATGTCCTTGTCGGCGACCTACCTCGCCGGGACATGCGCTAGGCGAACTTGCAGGCCGGCGGGAAGACCGTCTTGTCCTTCTCGATCGTCGCGAGGATCCGGTACTTGCCGCCCCTCACCTCGCTGATGAACTGGCGCAGGAAGGCCTGATGATCCTCCTTGCGCAGCGTCTTGTCGCCCTGCGGGAAGTCGTCGCCCTCTTTCATCTCCAGCCCTTCGAGCGCCTCGATCAGCTTCATCGTGTCCTCGCGGCCACGGAACTTGGATTTCTCCATGCCGATCTTGAGCGCGTTCATCGCCTCGTAGTTCGACTGGGTGTAGCGATCGGGATCCGGGTGGCTGGAGTCGATCTTCGCCAGGCGCTTCTTGGCCTCGTCGTAGAACCGATGGAGCGCCGGCGTATCGAGCGGCCCGACGAAGATCGGAAGGTAGCGCTCGATGCCGACGAAACCATCGATCTTGCTGCCGAGACCCGGCAGGTTGATGGGCTCGGCGATCGCGCCGTCGCCGGCGAACTTGTACTTCTTGGTCAGGCCGAGATCGTAGGCCTGGTTGCCCAGCGTCACCCCGTCCGGCCCGAAGAAGATGCCGAAGATGCCGTCGAAATTGCCGCTGAGCTTGGACAGGAACGGCGTCATGTCGGGCGTGCCGATCGGGATGCCGGTGGTGCCGACCACCTCGCCGCCGAGCTTCTTGATCTCCTGGGCGTAGGCGTCGCGCGTCGACTGGCCCCAGGAGTAATCGGCATAGAGGATGTGCCACTTCTTGCCCATGTGGTTGACCAGGTAGGGCGCGAAGGCGACCGCCTGCGAGGGCGCGTAGTCGTGGACGCGGAAGCTCCAGCGATTGCACTTGCTCGTGGTCAGCGTCGTGTCGAGGCACACGCTGATCATGTTGACCACCTTGGCTTCCTCGAACACCGGCATGCAGGCGAGGCAGATGTTGGAGAGGAAGCCGCCGACGTGGGCGTCGATCATGTCCTCGTCGACCAGCTTGGACACCTTGCGGCGGCCGACGTCAGGCTTGGACTCGTCGTCCTGGATGATCAGCTCGACCGGGCGCCCGTTGATGCCGCCGTTGTGGTTGATGCGGTCGGCCGCCATCTGCAGACCGATCACCGCCGTCTTGCCGCCGACGGCGGCGGGGCCCGACAGCGGCTGCTCGGAGCCGATCTTGTAGGGCTTTTCCGCCCCGAACGCGGCGCGCCACGGCGCCGGCACCAGCATGGTGGCGCCGATTGCGCCCGCGCCGTATCCGATCAGGCGGCGGCGCGTGGTCTTGCCCGAATGCCAGAATTCCTCGACGTGAGCGTCGGTCTTTCCCTTGTCGGTCATGGCTGTCCCCTCTGGTGGCGGGTCCTTTTTGGACTCCATTGTTCCGCAAGGAAACGCGATCCCGGCCGCATATTCAACTGGTTTTCCGCCGCACCCCTGGTGATATGATGGGCATGCGTCGCGCTTTTCGCCCGTTCGAATAAGGCAGCCAACATGTCGCTCGCAACCGCCGACCACCGTCCGGCCGCCCTCCCGCAGAGCGGGCACGACGCCCGCCTGATGATCCGGCGCGGCGGATTCACCGGGCCGACCTCCGGCCTCGCGCCCGGCTACGTGCAGGGCAACCTGGCGATCCTGCCCAATGCGCTGGCCAGCGATTTCCTGCGCTTCTGCCAGCTCAATCCAAAACCCTGCCCGCTGCTCGCCGCCTCGGCGCCGGGCGACCCGCGCCTGCCCTCGCTCGGCGAGGATCTCGACATCCGCACCGATCTCGGGCGCTACAAGGTATGGCGCAACGGCGAGGTGGTCGACGAGCCGACCGACATCAAGCGCTGGTGGCGCGACGATCTCGTTGCCTTCGTCATCGGCTGCTCGTTCTCGTTCGAGGAGGCGCTCACCGACTGCGGTATCGAGCTGCGCCACATGACCTGCGATTGCACCGTGCCGATGTACCGCACGTCGATCGAGACGGTGCCGGCCGGGCCGTTCCATGGACCCATGGTGGTGTCGATGCGGCCGATGAAGCCGGCAGACGCGATCCGCGCGATTCAAGTGACGACGCGCTTTCCCACCGTGCACGGCGCGCCGGTGCATATCGGCAAGCCGGAGCTGATCGGCATCAAGGACATCGCCAAGCCCGACGCTGGCGACGCGGTGCCGGTGCGCGACGACGAGCTGCCGGTGTTCTGGGCATGCGGCGTCACGCCGCAGTCGGTGGTCGCGACCGTCAAGCCGGACTTCTGCATCACCCATTATCCGGGTTGCATGCTGGTGACGGATCTAAAGAATTCCGCGCTGGCGGTGATGTGACGCGTCAGGCGCCAACCGGCGTCACGCTCACCGACACGTCGAGCCGCTGGCCGCCCGCCGCGAAGACGACCCCGTCGATCGGGGCGACATCGGAATAGTCGCGGCCGATGGCGACCACCACGTGATCGTCGCCGGCGATCACCGCATTGGTCGGGTCGAGGCCGTGCCAGCCGGCCTGCTCGCCGCACCATACCCACACCCAGGCATGCATCGCGTCGGCGCCCTGCAGGCTGGGCGCGTCCTCCTTGCGCATGGTGCGCAGATAGCCGCTCACATAGGCGGCGGGCAGGCCGATGCCGCGCAGGCCGGAAATCATGATATGGGCGAAGTCCTGGCACACGCCGCGGCGCAGCGCGAAGGACATCGGCGGCGTGGTCGAGACCGTGGTGGCGCCGATCTCGTAGACGAAATCTTGCTTGATGCGGCGCATCAGATCGAGTGCGCCGGCGAGGATCGGCATGCCCGGCGCAAAGCTCGCGCGCGCATAGTCGCGGATTTCCGGATCGAGCGAGACCTGGCGGCTCGCGAACAGGAAATGGGCCGGCGAGGTCGCGCCGATGTCGGTCGCGGCAAAGACCTCGTTGCGCACGTCCTCCCAGGCGGGCGTCTGCTCGGGCGCGGACTCGCCCGCGGGCTCGACGACGATGCGCGCCGCCACCTTGATGACCATGCGATCGTGCGGCTCGGCGAGATCGATCCAGGTCAGCCGGTTGCCGAAGAAATCGCGGCCTTCGCGCCGCTCGATCGGCGCCGGGACGATGTCGAGCGCGGAAGCCTGCACGCGCTGGCCGGCGCGGTCGATCGGGGTCAGCCGCAGCACGTGATGCGCGTACGCGACCTTCGAGGCGTAAGTGTAGGCCGCGGTCTGGCGCACATCGTAGATCATTCGAGCGCCTCCCAGCGCGGCTCGGCGCGCTCGTTGTGCGTCAGATACGCCGCGGCAATCGCCTCGGACAGGCGCATCAGCGCGACCTCGATGGCGCCGATCAGCTTGTCGTCGATCGCCGCCGCCTCGGCAGTGCGCAGGCTGGTCGCGGCCGCGGCCGTGACCTGCTGCGGCGGCGACAGGCGCCCCTCGGCGCTGTTGCGCGGCAACGCGGCGAGATGCGCCTCGATCCGGTCGAGCTGGTATGCGACCGAGCGCGGATTGTGCGGGTCGAGCACGACGAGATCGACGACCGGCGCGCGCGCCGCCACCATGACGTAGCGCTGGCGATAGGTGATCTGGCTGTCGGCGAGCTCCAGCAGGACTTCGAGAGCCCCGTCGACCGCCGACTTGTCGGCGAACTGGCGCACGAAGCGACAGGTCGCGATCGCACGCTCGATGCGGCGGCCGAGCTCGAGAAAGCGCCAGCCGGCGAGCTGGCTCATGTTCTCCTGCGCGAGCCCCGAGAACGACGCGACGATGCGCAGCGCCGCATCGACCCGTTCCGAGATGGCGCTCTCCGCCGGCCCCACGGGCAGCGGCGCGTCGACAACCGTGCAGAGCCGAACCAGGGCGCGCCAGGCGTCGGGCGAGAAGCGGTCGCGGATGACCGAAGCCGCGCCGCGCGCCGCACCGGCGAGATGCGGCAGCGAGCCGTCATAGCTGCCGCGCGAAAGCGCCGCGCGCGCGATCAGGGCCGCGCGCGCATGCGGAATGGCGATCGGTCCGGCGCTCCAGGCGCCGAGCAGCGCGGAAATGCGGGCGACCAGCGGGGCCGCCGTCTCGTCCGCCTCGGTGGTGCGGTTGATCAGCGCGCGCATGAGCCGCAGGGTCGCCTCGGCGCGCTCGACATAGCGGCCGACCCAGAACAGATTGTCGGCGGCGCGGCTCGGCAGCACGCCGGTCGCGCGCTTGATGACGATGCGTTCGGGCGTCGGCAACAGCGTCGTCTCGGCCACCGGGCCCTCGGACAGCACCCAGGCGTCGGCGGTGCGGCCGCCGCGCTGCAGGCTGACGGCGCGCGCGTCGCTGCCGTCGGCGATGCGCACGAAGCCGCCCGGCATCACGTGCCAGCCATGGCCGACCTTGGCGAGGAACAGGCGCAGGCTGAACGGCCGCGGCTCGAGCCTGCGCTCGCGCCACACCGGCATGGTGGAGAGGGTCACGGCCTCCTGCACGACGTAGTCGATGCCGCGATCCTCGATCCCCTGGACGATGCGCTTGCGTCGCGCCGGACCGAGGGCGGCGCCGAGCACGCCATCGCGCAGCGCGTCGTCGGTGGCCGCCTCGGAGAAGGCCGAGGCGATCACCATCGCGTCGAGCTCATCGGCCATGTCGCGGCGCGCCTCCGCATTGCCGAGCCACCAGGTCGCGACATTGGGGATGGCGAGGTCGGCGCCGAGCACGTGCGGCGCGAGCGCCGGCAGGAAGGCGAGCAGGCCGCGCGCTTCGAGCAGTCCGGCGCCGAGCGCATTGGCGATCACGACCTTGTCGTCACGCACCGCCTGGACGAGGCCGGCGACGCCCAGCCGCGAGCCGGCGTTGAGCTCGAGCGGATCGGAAAAATCGGCATCGAGCCGGCGCAGCAGGATCTCGGCGCGCTGCAGGCCCGAGATGGTGCGCACGAACACGCCGTCGTCGCGCACCGTCAGATCCTGTCCTTCCACCAGCAGAAAGCCGAGATAGCGCGCGAGATAGGCGTGCTCGAAATAGGTCTCGTTCATCGGCCCCGGCGTGAGCACGCAGACGCGCGAGTCGTCCTGGCGGCCGAGACCGGTCAGCTCGGCCTGGAAGGCCTGGAAGAACGGCGCGACGCGGTTGACGTGCAGCGCACGATAGATGTCGGGCATCGCGCGCGAGAGGGCAAGCCGGCTCTCCAGCGCATAGCCGGCGCCCGACGGCGCCTGGGTGCGGTCGCCGAGCACCCACCAGCGGCCGTCGGCGGCGCGCCCGAGATCGACCGCATAGAAGCGCAGATGCGCGCCGCCTGGCGGCGCGACGCCGACCAGCGGGCGCAGGAATTCCGGATTGCCGGCAACGAGAGCCGCCGGCAGCCGGCCTTCGCGCACGAGCTTGGCCTGCCCATAGGCATCGGCGGCCACCGCTTCGAGCAGCTCGGCGCGCTGCACGAGCCCGGCCTTGAGCGTCTCCCACTCGGCGGCGTCGATGATGAGCGGGACATGGCTCAACGGCCAGGCGCGCTCGACGCCGGCCGGGTCCTCATAGACGCGATAGAACACGCCGGAGTCGCGCAGATGCCGGTCGGCCGCGGCAAACCGCCGATCGACCTCGTCGACGCCGAGGCCGGCCAGCATGGCGAGGAACGGCTGCCAATGCGCGCGCGGCCCGCCGCGCGCATCCATCATCTCGTCGAAGATGCCGGGCAGCGGGCGATAACCCGCGAGCAACCGCTCAAGCTCCCTGGCCGCATGGTCGGCGGCGTTGTCGCGTGGCAAGGCCATGGCGTCATAAAGCCTGAGTCGGGCGGCGCAAGTCGAGCGTCGTCGGATATTCGAGCGAGCGCTCCTCGAGGACGAGCTGGTCGAGCGTTCCCGGCATGTGCCCGTGGTCCTGGAAGCGCGCGCGCCGGCGCGCCTCGGCCTCATAGGCATTGACGGGAAACGTCTCGTAGTTGCGGCCGCCCGGATGCGCGACGTGGTAGACGCAGCCGCCGAGCGAGCGGCGCGACCAGGTGTCGATGAGATCGAACGTCAACGGCGCGTGCGATCCGATGGTCGGATGCAGCGCCGACGGCGGGCTCCAGGCCTTGAAGCGCACGCCGGCGACATACTCGCCGACGCGGCCCGTCGGGACGAGCGGGACGACGCGGCTGTTGCAGGCGACGATGTGGCGGCCCGGATTGAGGCCCGCGACCTTGACCTGCAGCCGCTCGACCGAGGCGTCGACGAAGCGCGCGGTGCCGGCGGGCGTCGCATCCTCGCCGAGCACGTACCACGGCTCGAGCGCCTGGCGCAGCTCGAGCTGCACGCCGCCACAGGTGACGGAGCCGTAATGGGGGAAGCGGAATTCGCGCTGCGCCTCGAACCAGATCGGATCGAAGCGGTAGCCCGCATGGCCGAGATCGGCGAGCACATCGAGAAAGTCCGTCCAGACGAAATGCTCGAGCATGAAGCGGTCGTGCAGCGCGGTGCCCCAGCGCACCGGCGCGCCGTCGAGCGGTTGGCGCCAGAACCAGGCGACCAGCGCACGCAGCAGCAATTGCTGCGCAAGGCTCATGCGCGGGTCAGGCGGCATCTCGAAGGCGCGGAACTCAACGAGCCCGAGCCGGCCGTTCGCTCCATCCGGCGAAAACAGCTTGTCGATGCAGATCTCGGTGCGATGCGTGTTGCCGGTGACGTCGACCAGGAGATTGCGAAACAGCCGGTCGACCAGCCAGGGCGGCGGCGGGAGCCCATTGCCCGGCGCCGGCACCTTGGCGAGCGCGATCTCGAGCTCGTAGAGCATGTCCGCCCGCGCCTCGTCGACGCGCGGCGCCTGGCTGGTCGGACCGATGAACAGGCTCGAGAACAGGTAGGACAGCGACGGGCGGCGCTGCCAATAGAGCACCAGACTCTTGAGCAGATCGGGGCGGCGCAGGAACGGACTGTCGGCGGAGGCCGGGCCGCCCAGCACCACGTGGTTGCCGCCGCCGGTGCCGGTGTGGCGGCCGTCGAGCATGAACTTGTCGGTGCCGAGGCGCGACAGCCGCGCCTCCTCGTAGAGGTGCTGCGTCGTCGCGACCGCGTCGCGCCAGGACGCGGCCGGATGGATGTTGACCTCGATGACGCCGGGATCAGGCGTCACCTTGATGACGTTGAGGCGCGGATCATTCGGCGGCTCGTAGCCCTCGACGTGGATCGGCAGGCCGAGCTCGTCGGCGGTCGCTTCGACGCTCGCGAGCAGCTCCAGGTAATCTTCGAGCCGCTCGGTCGGCGGCATGAACACGCACAGCCGCCCGTCGCGCGGCTCGACGGTGAGCGCGGTGCGCACCGCGATGTCCGAGCCGCCGGCAGGCGCGGGCGCCAAATGCATTGCCGCAATGCCCGCCTCCGGTGCGAGCGACGGCGCAACGACCTCGCTGCCGCCGCGATATGCGATGGCTTGTGCGGGAATCGGCGGCGGCACCGGCAATTCGCCGCGCGGCGCGAACGGATCGGCCGGCAGCACGTGCGGATAGGCGGCCGGGCGGATATAGGGCAGCGAGTTGAGCGGGAGACGGAAGCCGATCGGCGAATCGCCCGGCATGAGAAAGAGCTTGCCGCGGCGGAGCTGCCAGATCTCGCTCACCCAGCCGGCCGGCGCCGCCTGCGCGGTCCAGCGCTGCATCGGCAGCACGTAGCCGGCGGGCGCCGAAATGCGGCGTTCGAAGGTGCGCATGATGCGGGCGCGCTCGACCGGATCGTCGACCTTGGGATCGGCCGGATCGATGTTGGGCGGAAGCTCGCCCTCCTTGACCATGCGCTCGACCGGATCCTCGTAGGCCGGGAGCACGTGGTCGCTGCCGATGCCGAGGCGCGCGGCGAGCGCTTCGGTGAAGCGCAAGGCGTCGTCCGGCAAGGGGGTGTGGGCGCCGGCCTCGGGCGCAATGAGCGCGACGTTGCGCCAGATCGGCACGCCGTCCTTGCGCCAATAGAGCGCGAAAGCCCAGCGCGGCAGCGGCTCGCCCGGGTACCATTTGCCTTGTCCGTATTGCAGCATGCCGCCGGGCGCAAACCGATCGCGCAGGCGGCGGATGAGGACATCGGCGCGCGCACGCTTGTTCGGGCCGAGCGCGGTCGTGTTCCACTCCTCCGACTGATAGTCGTCGATCGAGACGAAGGTCGGCTCGCCGCCCATGGTGAGGCGCACGTCATGCGCGACGAGGTCGCGGTCGACCGTCTCGCCCAGCGCATCGAGCGCCTTCCAGGCTTCGTCGGAAAACGGAAACGTGACGCGCGGCTTCTCGGCGATGCGCGCGATGTTCATCTCGAACGAGAACATCACCTCGGCCGGATCGACGGCGCCGCTGATCGGCGCGGCCGAGCGGTAATGCGGCGTCGCGGCGACCGGCAGATGACCCTCGCCGGTCAAGAGACCGGACGTGGGATCGAGCCCGATCCAGCCGGCGCCCGGCAGATAGACCTCGGTCCACGCGTGCAGGTCGGTGAAGTCGCGGTCGGTGCCGGCAGGTCCGTCGAGCGCCTTGAGGTCGGGCTTGAGCTGGATCAGGTAGCCGGAGACGAAGCGCGCCGCCAAGCCGAGGTGACGCAGAACCTGCACCAGCAGCCAGGCAGTGTCGCGGCAGGAGCCGGCCGCGCGATCGAGCGTCTCCTCGGTCGTCTGCACGCCCGGCTCCATGCGGATGAGGTAGCGGACCTCGCGCTGCAGGCGCTGGTTGAGCTCGACGAGGAAATCGATGGTGGTGCGCGGTTGCGGCGGAGTGGAGGCGAGGAACGATTTCAGCCGCGGCCCCGCGGGCTCGGTCACCAGGCAGGGCGTGAGCTCTTCGCGCAGCTCGTCCGGATAGACGAAGGGAAACTTCTCCGCATAGGGCTCGACGAAGAAATCGAACGGATTGATCACCTCGATGTCGGCCAGGAGATCGACCATGACGGTGAATTCGCGGGTCTTCTCCGGAAAGACGAAACGCGCATTCCAATTGCCGTTCGGATCCTGCTGCCAATTGACGAAATGCTGGGCGGGCGTCACCCGCAGCGAATAGCTTGGAATGCGCGTGCGGCAATGCGGCGCCGGACGCAGCCGGATGACCTGGGGGCCGAGCTGGACCGGCCGGTCGTAGAGGTAGCGCGTGACGTGGTGGAGACTCGTGAGTACTGCCATGCGACCTGCGCGGCCATCGCGCGCCCTGCCATTTGCGGCAGGCGCGTCAAGGCTGCTGTGCCTCCGCGCCCCTGTTTCCTGCCCCTATTCTAAGCAAATTCCGGGCCATATGGCAGCATTACATCGACCCCGGCCGAGGTTCCAAGTCACTGAATTGTCGTGAAATTCAGCGCCCGGGCGAGCGCCGGCGCTCACGTGGCGCCGGGCGAGCCGATGCGCTGCTTGAGGCCGGCGATCATCGCCCGCAACGCGCCGTTCGCCTCGCCCCGGTCGCGCTGGGCACGGATGCGGTCATGCACGAAGGTGAGCTTGGCGATCACGGTCGGGCCGAGCACGAAGGGATAGAGGTCGGCCAGGCCCATGCTGCGATTGATCGAATTGACCGCGAAGGTGAGCGGCAGCCACGCCTCGATGATGCGCTCCATCTCGGCCCGGTAGGGATCGAAATCGATCTTGGCGGCGATCCCGGCGCCCTTGGCGAGCTTCGGGCGCAGGCTCACGCCGAAGGCGCCCGCGGTCTCGAGCGTGTCGACCATGTGGAAATAGTGCGCCCAGGTCTCGGCGAAATCCTCCCACGGATGGGCACTCGCATAGGCCGTGACGAAATGCGACGGCCAATCCTCAGGCGGACCCTTGGCGTAGTGCTCCTGCAGCGCGCTCGCGTAGTCCTTGCGCTCGTCGCCGAACAGATCGCGAAACTCGCCCAGGCGATCCGATTCCGCGATCAGCTCGCTCCAATAATAATGCGCGATCTCGTGACGGAAATGACCGAGCAGCGTGCGATAGGGCTCGCCCATCTGGTGGCGCCGGCGCTCGCGCTCGGCGTCGTCGGCCTCCGCGAGGTTGATGGTGATGAGCCCGTTGGCGTGTCCGGTCATCACCGGCGCGCCGGCCGGTGCGGCGGATGCCGCAAGGAAATCGAAGGCGAGGCCGTCGGGGTTCTCCGCCTTGGTGGCGAGCGGCAGCTGCAGCTTGATCAGCGTGTAGAACAGGCGATGCTTGGCGATTTCGATGCGCCGCCAGCGCTCGCGATTGCCGGCGACCGCCAGATCCGGGATCGTGCGGTTGTGCCGGCACGCCGCGCAGTATTGCTGGCTGCTGCCGGCGCGGATCAGCCAGTTGCAGACGTCGCATTGGGCATTGGCGCAGAAGCGATAGCGCTCGTCCGGCGCCGCAAGCGCGCGCCACAGTTCCTCGTCGGGCCGCAGCGCCGAGACCGTCTCGCGCGCCGGCAGATAGCCGAGGCGCAGTCCGCAGCTCTCGCACTTCGTGTTCTCGAAGTAGAGCGGGTGGCCGCAATTCTGGCATTCGAACAGCTTCATGCGACCTCGATCCCGAGCGCGCGGCCACGATTGGCGCTGCCCGTTCCCGACAACATCGAGTCGGACGGAAAGTTTCCGCCCTTGGCCCGGATTTGGCAACGCAATCTCATCGCCCTGGCCAGCCGCTCAAGCCGGCTGCGTCTCGCGCAGGACATCGACGGCGGCCCGATGCGCCTCGTTGGCGGCAGGAATCCCGCAATAGAGCGCAACCAGCAGCAGGATCTCGCGGATCTCTTCGGCCGTGCAGCCGTTCTTGAGCGCGCCCTTGAGGTGGACGCGCAGCTCGGCCGGCTTGCCGGCCGCCGCCATCATGGCGATCATCGCGAGGCTTTTCGTCGCGAGCGGCAGGCCCGGGCGGCTCCAGACGTCGCCATACGCATAGGCGTTGATGACATGCTGCAGCGGCGCGCCGAACTCGCCGAGCGCCTTGACGCGCTCGTCGACCGCGGCGGCGCCAAAAAGCTCGCGCCGCAGCGCGAGGCCGCGGTCGTGCAGCTCCTGAGTATCCATATCGATCCTCCCGTTGTTTGTGCCGCGGCGATCAGACACGATCGGCGGGCGCCTCACAACGCGGGGGGTGAGCGGCGGCTCAGCCACCCCACCCCGCTCGCCTTCGCTTCGCTGCGGCGAGCGACCCTCCCCCTGCAGGGGAGCGTGAAGACGGCGCCCTCAGCTCGCCTTGCGGACGACCGATGATCTGTAGTTGCCCGCGGGTGTGTGGAACGCGATATTCAAGCGGTTCCAACCGTATCCTATACAAATGCGTATAGTGTCGGCTCGCCCATGGTTCCCCGCCGGGCGCGCATACGTCGCCATTCACCCGAACAGGACGCTCCGACCGATGACGACCGCGGCAGCTTCCGCCGAATTCAAGTCCGGCCGGCCCCACGGCAGCCTTGCGGTGCTCGCGCTCGGCGCCCTCGGCGTCGTCTACGGCGACATCGGCACGAGCCCGCTCTACACCATGAAGACGGTGCTCGACTGGGAGGGAGCAAGCGCCGCGCCTGCAGTGGCGCTCGGCACCCTGTCGCTCATCGTGTGGACGCTGATCATCACCACCTCCATCAAGTACGTAGCCGTGGTGATGCGCGCCGACAACGAGGGCGAAGGCGGCATCCTCGCGCTCATGTCGCTGCTCGGCATCAAGCGCGGCACGCGCGTCGCCATCATCGGCGCCGGGATTCTGGGCGCCGCGCTGCTCTACGGCGATGGCGCGATCACGCCGGCGATCTCGGTGCTGAGCGCGCTCGAAGGGCTCAAGACCGCGGCGCCCGCCATTGCGCCATGGATCGTCACCATGGCGGTCGTGATCCTCGTCGCGCTGTTCGCCTTGCAGCCGCAGGGCAGCGGGCGCATCGGCCGGCTGTTCGGACCGATCATGACGGCCTGGTTCGTCGTCATCGGGATGCTGGGGATCGTCGCGCTGATCCGACATCCCGGCGTGCTGGCGGCCCTCGACCCGCGCTACGGCGCGTCGTTGCTGCTCACGCACGGCTGGTCGGGATTCATGGTGCTGGGCGCCGTATTCCTGTGCGCGACCGGCGCCGAGGCGCTGTACGCCGACATGGGGCATTTCGGCCCTCAGCCCATCCGCGTGTCGTGGTACGGGCTCGTGCTGCCCACGCTCCTGCTCAACTATGCGGGCCAGACGTCGATGATCATCGACGGCGCGGTCCCGGCCGGCGCCAATCCCTTCTACGTGCTGTGTCCCGCGGTCCTGCAGCTGCCGCTGATCGTTCTTGCGACCGTCGCGACCATCATCGCGAGCCAAGCGATCATCAGCGGCGCTTTCTCGATGACGCGCCAGGCGATCCAGCTCGGGCTCTGTCCGCGTCTGCACATCAAGCAGACCTCGGCCGAGGGCTACGGGCAAATCTACGTCGGCTTCGTCAATTGGACGCTGATGGCGCTCACGCTGACGCTCACCGTCACGTTCCGCTCCTCCGACAATCTTGCGGCCGCCTACGGGATCGCGGTGTCGCTCACCATGCTGCTCACCTCGGTGCTGGTGTTCCTGGCGATGCGCGAAGTGTGGAACTGGAGCCTGCCGGTGAGTCTCGCGGTCGCCGGCACGTTCGTCGTGGTCGACCTTTCGTTCGTCAGCGCCAACCTGATGAAGGTGCTGGAGGGCGGGTGGGTGCCGCTCGTGGTCGCGGCGATCATCTTCTATCTGATGTCGACGTGGCGGGAAGGCCGTGCGCTGATGATGGCGAAGCTCGAGCGCGATACGCTGCCGCTCGGCGATTTCATCCGCAATATCGGCAGCAAGACCCGCGTGCCCGGCACGGCGGTCTATCTCACCAGCCGCACCGACGTGGTGCCGGTGCCGCTGCTGCACAATCTCAAGCACAACAAGGTGCTGCACCGGCGCATCGTCCTGCTGCACGTCGTCACCGAGAACGTCCCGCGCGTCGACAACGGCCAGCGGGTGGAGGTGAAGGACTTCGGCCACGACTTCTACGCCGTGACGGTGCACTATGGATTCATGGAGCATCCGCACGTGCCGCGCGCGCTCGACCATTGCGCCGAGCGCAAGCTGCATTTCGACATGATGGACATGTCGTTCTTCGTCGGGCGGCTGACCATCCACGCGGTGAGCAAGTCACGCTGGAAGCGGATCGAGGTCGCGGTGTTCGAGGCGATGCACCGCAACGCCCAGCCGGCGACCGAGTTCTTCCGCATTCCCGCCGGCCGCGTCATCGAGCTGGGCGGGCAGATCGAGATCTGAAGCGCGCCTCTTGACGGCGCCGACCGTCATGCAGTGTAACGGGCGCAGGCGGCGATCAAGGCGAAAGGGAGTGCGCGTGGCGACGCAACGGCTCGGCATCATCATGCACGGCGTCACCGGGCGCATGGGGCTCAACCAGCACCTCGAGCGCTCGATCGTGGCGATCCGCCGCGCCGGCGGCGTCGTGCTGGCGAACGGCGACCGCGTGATGCCCGACCCGATCCTGGTCGGGCGCAACGCCCAGAAGGTCGCGGCGCTGGCGCGGCAATACGGCATCGAGCGCCACACGACCGACCTCGACGCGGCGCTCGAGAACCCGAACGACACGGTGTTCTTCGACGCCGCGACGACGCAGATGCGCGCCGACCTGGTGACGCGCGCGATCAATGCCGGCAAACACGTCTATTGCGAGAAGCCGGTCGCCGACAGCCTCGCCAAGGCGGTGGCGCTGGCAAGGCTCGCCAAGAGCCGCGGCATCCGGCATGGCGTCGTGCAGGACAAGCTGTTTCTGCCCGGGCTGCGCAAGATGCGCATGCTGCGCGACTCCGGCTTCTTCGGCCGCCTGTTCGCGGTGCGCGGCGAGTTCGGCTACTGGGTGTTCGAGGGCGACTGGGGCCAGCCGGCGCAGCGGCCGAGCTGGAACTACAAGAAACAGGAAGGCGGCGGCATCATTCTCGACATGCTGTGCCACTGGCGCTACGTGCTCGACCACGTGTTCGCGCCCGTGACAGCGGTGAGCTGCATCGGCGCGACGCACATCCCTAGCCGGGTCGACGAGAACGGCACGACCTATGCGGCGGACGTGGACGATGCCGCCTACGCGACCTTCCAGCTCGACGGCGGCGCGATCGCGCACATCAACTGCTCCTGGTGCGTGCGGGTGCGGCGCGACGACCTGGTGACGTTCCAGGCGGACGGCACCCACGGCTCGGCGGTCGCCGGATTGACGCGCTGCTGGACGCAGCACCGGGTCAACACGCCGCGGCCGGTGTGGAATCCGGACGTGCCGCAGACGATGCCGTTCTTCGACCAGTGGGAAGAGGTCCCCGACAACGTCGCCTACGACAACGGCTTCAGGATCCAGTGGGAGGATTTCATCCGCCACGTGGCCGCCGGCACGCCGTGGAAGCATGATCTCGTCGAGGCCGCCAAGGGCGTGCAGCTCGCCGAGCTCGGCCTGCAAAGCTGGACCGAGCGGCGCTGGATGGATGTGCCGAAGCTCGATATTTGACCGGTCATTGCGAGGAGCGAAGCGACGACGCAATCTCGGTTCGCAGACGCATGCGCAAGGTAAGAGAGATTGCTTCGCTTCGCTCGCAATGACATGCCTGTTGCGGGATCATCAAATGGCAACCATCCTCCTCCCCACCAAGGACCGCCGGCTCGAGCCGTACGTCACCGGCGAGCCGATCGTGCTGCCGAAGAAAGGCGCGGCGCCGAAATTCAACCGCATCGCCTATGCGGCGACGCATGTGGTCGCCGACCCGCTCGCCGACGTCGATCCCTGGCTCGACGCCGCGATCGACTGGGACCGGACGATCGCGTTTCGCGACTACCTGTGGGATCTCGGGCTCGGCGTCGCCGAGGCGATGGACACGGCGCAGCGCGGCATGGGGCTCGACTGGGCGGGCGCCAAGGAACTGATCCGCCGCGCGCTCGCCGCCGCCAAGGCGCGCCCGGGTGCGCTGATCGGCTGCGGCGTCGGCACCGACCACCTCGACGCCGGGCCGGGCGTGACGCTCGACGACGTGATCCGCGCCTATGAGGAGCAGATCGAGGCGATCGAGGCGATGGGCGGGCGGCTGATCCTGATGGCGAGCCGCGCGCTCGCGCGCGCCGCCAAGAGCCCGGACGACTACGCCCGCGTCTACGGCCGCATCCTGCGCCAAGTGAAGGAGCCGGTGATCATTCATTGGCTCGGCGAGATGTTCGACCCGGCGCTCGCCGGCTATTGGGGCGCGGCCGATCACATGGCCGCGATGGAGACCTGCCTCGCGATCCTGCGCGACCACGCCGTCAAGGTCGATGGCGTGAAGATCTCGCTCCTCTCCAAGGACAAGGAAATCGCCATGCGCCGCCGGCTGCCGGCCGGCATGCGCATGTATACGGGCGACGACTTCAACTACGCGGAGCTGATCGCGGGCGACGAGGAAGGCTGCTCCGACGCGCTGCTCGGAATCTTCGACGCGATCGCGCCGGCCGCGTCACTCGGCCTCGCGCGGCTGGCGGCCGGCGACCTCCAGGGCTTTCACGGCATTCTCGAGCCGACCGTGCCGCTGTCGCGCCACATCTTCCGGGCGCCGACGCGCTTTTACAAGACAGGCGTCGTCTTCCTCGCCTGGCTCAACGGGCTGCAGGATCACTTCGTCATGGTCGGCGGCCAGGAGAGCGCGCGCTCGCTCCTGCATCTCGCCGAATTGTTTCGCCTCGCCGACAAGGCGCGGGTGCTGCACGATCCGGAGCTTGCCGCCGCGCGCATGACTCGCCTGCTCGCCGTGCATGGACTTGCGACCTGACGCCCGCGTTGCGCGCATCCTCGTCGCGGCGAACGATTCGCACTCAATTTCGATGCGAATCATCGCGATAATTTCGTCAATGCGTTGAGCGCATCGCGACACAACTCCGTCATCATGCCCCGCTACATCGCGCGCCGCGAGGCGTTGTGTTAGATGCGTTGCGACAAGAAGCGAGGAGCGAGGAAGCGGCCGGGATTCGACGTAACGCTTGACCGGAGGCTTCCATGGCCAGATCGATTGCGCTCTCCAACGGCTTTGCCGGCACCTACTCGCTGCCGCCTGCACCGGCTCCCGCACGAACGACGTTCGGCCGCATCTTCGACTGGCTGAGCAATTCGCAGCAGCGTGCGGTCGACCGCGAGATCGAGACGTATCTCGCCGATCGCGGCGTCGATCATTTCACCGATTCGATCGAGCGTGCCATCGAGTATCGCTTCCTCGCGCGCCAGCCCGTGGACTTCTGATTTGCGCGACACGAAACGCGGATGGCCGGGCTCGTTCCGGCCATCTGCCGTTTCTCCATCATGTACGCGAGCGCGCGCCCGTGCGCGTCAGCGTTCGACGAAAGCTTTCTCGATGACGAAGTGACCCGGCACCGAATGATTGCCTTCACTGAAGCCGCGCTCGACGAGCAGGGCCCGCAAATCGGCCAGCATGGGTGGACTGCCGCACAGCATCAGGCGGTCGGCCACAGGGTCAAGCGGCGGCAGGCCGACATCGCGAAACAGGACGCCCGAAGCGATCAGATCGGTAATGCGGCCACGGTTCTGGAAGGGCTCGCGCGTCACCGTCGGATAGTACACGAGCTTCTCGCGCACGGCTTCGCCGAAGAAGTCGTTGTTCGGCAGATCGCTGACGACGGCCTCCCCGTAGGCAAGCTCCGCCACCTGCCGGCAGCCGTGCACCAGCACCACCTTGGCGAAACGATCGTAGGTCTCCGGGTCCTTGATGATGCTGGCGAATGGCGCGAGGCCGGTTCCGGTGGCCAGCAGATACAGGGTGGTGCCGGGCAGCAGATTGTCTTGCACCAGTGTCCCGGTCGCCTTGCGCCCGACCAGCACGATGTCGCCTTCGCGAATGCGCTGCAGCCGCGAGGTCAGCGGACCATCCGGCACCTTGATGCTGAAGAACTCGAGCCGATCCTCGTAATTGGCGCTCGCCATGCTGTATGCGCGCAGCAACGGCCGGCCGTCGATCTCGATGCCGAGCATGGTGAACTGGCCGTTCTGGAAGCGAAACGAGGAATCGCGCGTCGCCGTGAAGCTGAAAAGGCTGTCGGTCCAGTGACGAACCGACAAGACACGTTCCTGGTTGAGATTGGTCATGAGTCTGCTTCCGAGCGTGGAAATTTCAGGGTCCGGCAAGTTGTGATCGCAACGGAGCCGGTCGCCTCGGCCCGGCGATGTGGCGCAAACTGGCTTCTCCGCCGGACAATGTCGGTCAATTAGTTGCTCGATACCGCATCCGGCGACGTGGCATGTTTCCGGCGACGGCGAGCGGAAGTCGGCTCGGGACGTCTCGCTTGTGCCGCGACGGATGCGCGCGACCGGACTTCGCGGCCGGCGGCGGCCCTTCGCGACACCGACGTGCTCCGCGCCGACAGTGAGGCCGTCGACCCGACCGGAGTCCGGACGATGTCGCTATCGCGGATCGGACCCACGCTGCACTGTGCTCGGCCGGCGCCGCCCGACGCCGGCGGCGGCGGCGCGTCGCAAGCCCCCAAGTACATCCGCATCCGCGATTGGCTGCTGGATCGGATCCTGGCGGCGGGGCTCGCGCGCGGAGACCGCCTGCCCTCGGAAAGCGAACTGGCCCGGCAGTTCAGCGCCAGCCGCGTGACCGTGCGCCAGGCGTTGGAGACCTTGCGAAGCGACGGGATCATCGAGAGCCATCACGGCAAGGGCTGGTTCCTCAGGCGGGTTCGCGCGGTGCAAAATCTCGGCCGCCTGCAGGGCTTCGGCGAAATGCTCAAGCCGATGGGGGTGCGGGCCCGCTCGGACGTGCTCGACTTCACGGAATGCGCCGCGCCTGAGGCAGTCGCGCGCGCCTTCGGTGTGCCCGAGGGCGGTCACGTCGTGCGCATCGCGCGACTGCGGCTCGCCGGCGGCCGCGTGATGTCCTACGACCTGAGCTATTTCCCGCTGGAGATCGGCCGTCGGCTGCGCGAACAGGACCTCGTCGGGCAGGATATCTTCGTGCTGCTGGAGTGCGTCCTCGACATCCCGCTCGGCTTCGCCGACGTGACGATCGAAGTTGCACCGGCCGAGGACGAGCCGGCCGAGCGCCTGCGAATTGCGCCTTCGACCACGATATTCAAGATGACGCGCCTCACGCATGATCGGCGCGGAAGGCCGATCGACTTCGAATATGTCTACGGGCTGCCCGAAAGCCATCTGTTCAAGGTCAGGGTGCCGCGCCGATGAATTCGATCGATCGCCGCGCGCTGTTCGGTCTACTGGCGGCGTGGGCCACACGACCTGCCGCGGCATCGGCCGAGATGCCGCCGATGTTGCCGCTCGCCAAGCTGCCTGGAGCGATTGCCGCACCGGACTTCGTCCTCACGGATCTCGGCGGCCGCCCGCACAGGCTGTCCGAGCACCGCGGCAGGCCGGTCCTCGTCAACTTCTGGGCCGTTTGGTGCGGCCCATGCCGTCGCGAGCTCGGCGCACTGGCGGATCTGCGGGCCGACTTGCGCGCTGACGGGATCGACGTTCTTGCGGTGAACCTCGGCGACAGCACCGAGCGAATCGTGGCGTTTCTCGCCGACCATCCGGCTCGCGATCTGACGATCCTGCTCGACCGCGACAAATCGGTCGCTGCCGCCTGGCATGTGCAGGGGCTGCCGGTGACCTTTGCGGTCGATCGCGCCGGCATCCTGAGATTTGGCGCGCTTGGCGAGCGCGACTGGCGAGCCGTGGAGGTCAAGCGCCAGCTTCGATCGTTGATCTGAATCGAACGCCGGAGCTCAAAACGGCACGATCCGCCAACTTGTATTATCGATTGTCTACCGGTCTGCCTTCCCCATCCGCGCCGGGCCGGGTAAACCGCCTAACTGCTGAGCAGCGCCCGCCGATGCGCCATTCGGGGCGGATCGCGACAGCTCGCAAATATCCAACGAAATCAGTCGCTTGTTTCAAGCGCCCCGAACGCGCGCGCAATTGGCATGCGCCTTGCGCTCCCAAGGGAAGCGCTGAGAACAAGTTCAGGGCCCAAACAAGAGGATTTGGACATGATTCGCTCCAAGCTCATGCTCTTGACCGCGGTTGCCGTCGGCCTCGCCGCCTCCGCCGAAGCCAAGACGATCGAAATCGGCATTGGACATCAGAGCTTGTGTACCGACACCTACACGGCCGGCCTCGTCATCAAGGAGCTGAAGCTTCTGGAAAAGCACTTGCCGAAGACCGGCAAGTACAAGGACGTCCAGTTCGACATCAGCTGGAGCGACTACTCTTCCGGCGGGCCGATCACCAACCAGATGCTCGCCGACAAGCTCGAGATCGGCGTGATGGGCGACTATCCGCTGATCGTCAACGGCGCCAAGTTCCAGGCGACCGACACCCTGCGCACCCTTTATGTTGCCGGCACCGGATACAATCTCAAGGGATCGGGCAACGGCATCGTCGTGCCGGTGAACTCGAACATCTACTCGCTCCAAGACCTCAAGGGCAAAGCAATCTCGACCCCGATCGGTTCGGCCGCCTGGGGCATGCTCTACAAGGCGATGCAGGACGCCGACATTCCGAGCAGCGCCTTCCAGCTCAAGAACCAGGCGCCGGCGGTGGGCGCGGCCAACATCGCGGCCAACAAGATCGACGCGCATGCCGACTTCTGCCCGTGGTCGGAAATCATGGAGTTCCGCGGCACGGGCCGCAAGATCTACGACGGCTCGGAAACCGGCATTCCCTATCTGCACGGCGTCGTCGTGCGCGAAGATTTCGCCAAGGAATATCCGGAAATCGTCGTCGCCTTCATCGAGGCGATCAACGACGCTGGCGCCTGGATCAACGAAGATCCAAAGCGCGCCGTCGAGATGATGGAGAAGTGGTCCGGCGTCGAGAAGGAGGTCCTCTATCTCTACTTCTCGAAGGGCGGCTTCCTCACGCTCGACACGACGATCAAGCCGCAATGGATCGACACGCTCAAGCTCGACCACAAGGTGCTGGCGAAAGAGCAGCAGATTCCTCCGCTCGATTTCAATGCGTGGGTCACCGAAAAGTACGTGCGAGCCGCCTACAAGGACATGGGCCTCGACTACGACGCCGCGCGGAGCAAGATCGTCGACCCGGTGCAGGCCAACGCCCGCATGCCGATGGAAATCTGGCATGCCCGCGACGGCATCAAGAGCTATCCGACGATGACCGAGTTCCTCAAGGCGGTGGCGGCCTACAACGCCGAGGGCGCGAAGCTCAACGCCACCTATGTGTACGACAAGGAAACCGGTCTCAAGCTGTTCGGAAAGACGGCGTTCTACGTCCGCGCTCCGAACGGAGAGTTCTCGACCTTCCTGCGCAAACCCGAGGCCGACGCCTACGCAAAGAAGGTTGGCGGCACGGTCATGAGCTACGACCAGGCCTGGGGCTCGTTCGCGTCGTAGTCGAACGTCGCCGGCCCCGCCGCGGGGGTCGGTAGCACCGGTTATTTCCGCGGCGATGGCGCGGCCAGGCGCCGGAAACTACCCAGGACATCGCCAATGAAGAACTCCTCGCTGGCTCTGGCCACCGGACTCAGGGGCGAGCGCACCGACGACCCCAGCGGCAGATCCTTCGAGGCCGCAGGGCACGGCGACGACGCCGCGCGCGCGCGCCAGCCGATGGCGGCGGACGCGCGGCCTCCCGTTCTCCGGTTGCTCGCTGAAATCGATTGGCGCGAATTGGCGCAAAGCTGGACGGTTCGCCTGCTTGCGCTTTCGGCCGGCGTCGCACTGTGGCACCTCGCCTGCAGCTTCAAGCTGAACTTTTTCATCCGCTTCGACAACGTGCCGGGTCCGCTGGTCGTTTGGAACGCCTTGGTCAGGCACCTGCACGAGGCAAAGTTCTATGTCCATATTCTGGTGAGCATCAAGCGCATCCTGATCGGATTTGGCCTGGCGACGACGATCGGCATCTGTCTTGGCCTCGTCATGGGCCGATCGCGGATCGCTCGCGACGTGGTGACGCCGTACATCGAGATCCTGCGGCCGATCCCGGCGGTGGCGTGGATCCCGCTCGCCATTTTGATGTGGCCGACGGAGGAATCCTCCATCGTCTACATCACGTTTCTCGGCGCGCTGTTTCCGATCGTGCTCAATACCGTCCACGGGGTACAGCAGACGCCGGAAGTGCTCGTGCGCGCCGCGCAGTCGCTCGGTGCGTCACGACTGCACATCTTCTGGCACGTGGTGACGCCGGCGGCATTGCCCTCGATCGCGACCGGGCTCGCGATCGGCATGGGCGTCGCCTGGTTCTCGCTGCTCGCCGGCGAGATCATCTCGGGCCAATACGGCATCGGCTATTTCACCTGGAACGCCTATTCGCTGATCAACTATCCCGACATCGTGGTCGGCATGCTGATGATCGGCGGGCTCGGCACCCTGTCGACGCTAGCCGTGCGGCTGCTCACGCGGCCGTTCGTCGCATGGCAGAGGAGGTCGCGATGAGCGCCATCGCCGAGCACGGCGTCGCCGTCCCGGCTCAAGCGATCGCCCGCAATCGCGATGGCGCGATGCGCACGGCGCTCAAGGGCTTGGCGCGGCGGCGCCGCCTGATCGCGGCTACAGCCCTCGCGTTTCCGTTCGCCTTCTATGCGCTGCTCCTGGCGGCGCTGATGATCCGCTTCGGCCACCTGCCGAACTACGTCACGCCGTACGACTGGTTCGGCAACGTGGCGCGCATCATCCATGGCACCAAATCGATCAGGGACATGGTGCCGATCATCCTCGACGAATGGCTCATCGAGATCGGATACATGGACTTCGACTACGGCCATGGCATCGCCGAATGGAGCCTCTCCATCGTTCCACACAAGCTCGCGATCCTGGTCATGATCGGCGCCCTCGTCGGGGTCAATTTGGCCTTGCTGCTCGACCAGAAGCCGTCAGGGACGATGACACGGCAATGCGCCAGCGCCGCGCGCTCCGGGATTCTCGCAAGCATGGGAACGCTTTGCGCCAGCCTGACCAGCGTCACGCTGTTCTCGGTGGCCTGCTGTGCCACGCCGTCGTGGGTCGCGAGCCTGACCATCCTCGGCGTCGGGACCTCGACCGCATTCGCGATGGAACCCTTCGGCGCGGTGGCGGCGCTCGCCGGCATCGCGGCGCTGGTGATCTCGGCGCTGCTGATCATCCGCGATGGCCGCGCCGGAACGGCCACCGATACCATGCGCCCTGCGACGGAGATCACCCCGTGCTGACCAGCGTGATATCAATGCCGACCAAGGCCGAGCCCGTGCCGCGCACGCGGCGCAAGGGCGTCGACGCCGGCCTGGTCGAGATCGATCGGGTTTCGATCGTGTTCGGCAATGGCCGCCGCGCGCACATGGCGGTCGAGGAAACCTCGATCCGCATCGAGCCGGGCGAATTCGTCTGTATCCTCGGCCCATCCGGATGCGGCAAGTCCACGCTGCTCAATACCGTCGCGGGCTACGTGAAGCCGAATGGCGGCACGATCCGCGTCGACGGGGAATTGATCACCCGGCCGGGGCCCGATCGCGGCATGGTGTTCCAGCAGTACTCGCTGTTTCCCTGGAAGACGGTCAAGGAAAACGTCGCATTCGGCCCGAAGATCGCGGGCCGCGAAGCCGACGCAATCGCCAACACGTTTCTCGACATGGTCGGGCTGTCGCGCTTCGCCAACCGCTATCCGGCGGAGCTGTCCGGCGGCATGCAGCAGCGAGTCGGCATCGCCCGCGCGCTCGCCAACTACCCGCGGGTGCTGCTGATGGATGAGCCGTTCGGCGCGCTCGATGCCCAGACCCGCGTGATGATGCAGGAAAATCTGCTGAAGATCTGGAGCGAATTCGGCATCACGGTCCTGTTCGTGACCCATGATATCGATGAGGCGATCTTTCTCGCCGACCGTGTCCTGGTCATGAGCGCGAGCCCCGGCCGGATCATTGCGGACCTTCCCGTCGAATTGCCGCGTCCGCGCCTGTCCGACATGGCTGCCGAACCCGCCTTCGTCGAGCTCAAGCGCGAGTGCATCGCGCAAATCAGGGCCGAGAGCGTCAAGGCTTTCGAGCAGCAGAATCGCTGAGGCCATGCGAGGGCGTGCACCTCGACGACGCAGTCGTGCCGCCATGGCTGCCGTCGCGCTCGCATGCGGAATTGCCGCCTCGCAGGCCTCGGCCGACATGTTTGACATGACCGGCGTCGAGCCACAGGACATGTGCGCCGAGTGCCACGGTCTCGATGGCATCGGCAATCACATCAAGTTTCCCCGTCTGGCCGGCCAGAAGCGCGATTACATCATCAAGCAGGTCGAGGATTTCCGCGCGGGCCGGCGGAGAAACGCCGACGGACAGATGGAAAAGATCGCGACCGAGATCGACAAAAAGGACATCCCGCGCGTCGCCGACTGGTTTTCCAAGCAGGATCCGCCCTGGCCCAAGCTCACCATCGAGGCGGAGGTCGATCTCGCCCGTGCCCGCCAGATCGCGACCTCGGGAATCGGTCCCTGGCCCGGCTGTCTCGACTGCCACAGCGCGAGCTCGCCCTATCTGTACGACCGTCCGTATGAAGCGCCGCGGATCGCGGGTCAACGCGACTACTACCTCGTCAAGGAGCTGCATGATTTTCGCGAGGGCCGGCGGGCCAACGATCCGGATGCCATCATGCGCGACATCGCGCGTCGGCTGACCGATGCCGAGATCGTCAGTCTTGCGGTCTTCCTGTCGCAGAATCCCGCCCTGCACACGGTCGAACCGTAGGCCGGCCCGCCTGCACGGATTTTCGGCACCCGCGGCGCAAAACGCTGATTCGGTGGGCAGCCCCGGTCAGGCCGGCTGGTCCTGCCCGAGCATCTCACGCAGCATGTCGGAACGCCGCACCACGATGCGCGACTTGCGGCAGATGATGACGCCCTGATCCTGCAGCCGCTTGAGACTGATGGTGATCCATTGTCGCGTCGCGCCGACCATGTGAGCGAGATCGGCGTGCGTGAAGGCCGCACCGATCAGGATTCCGTCGGCGTCCTTGACGCCGTAGGCGTTGACGAGATGCAGCAGCAGATGCGCGAGCCGCTCCGTGATCGAGCGCGTGCCGAGCATCTGCGCGAGCGCCGAGTAGCACTTGCCCTTGAACGTGAGGCCCTCGATCAGGCCGATGGCCAGGTTCGGGATCTGCATCACCAGCGTCCGCAGCGCCTTGCCGGGAATCTGCACGACGCTGCTGTTTGTCGTCGCAACACCCGACCACAGATGCAGCCCGCCGCCGAAGACTTCCGGACCGCCGACGAAATGTCCCGGATGCCAGTAGGCAAGCGTGATCTCGCGACCGGACGGCGCCGTGTAGAACACGCGAATCCGCCCGGTCTCGACCAGATAGATTCCCTCATGGGCGGCCCCCTGGTTGAACAGCGCCTGACCGCGATAGATGACGCGTCGGCGACCGTGACTGAGCACGAGGTCGCGCTCGCGTTGCGACAACGATTGAAACAGCGAGGGCGGGCCACCGACCAGGCTTGCGCTTTCGCTCAGCAGCAACGACTTGCCGCTGGCGGTTGCGGACGCACGGCGGCCGGAACCGGCGGGAACCGGCGGACCGGCAGTAGCGGCGTAGGTCAGCATTGGAATGCTCCACAGGGCCTTTGCTGCCCTTGCGCGCAGCAAACGTCATGCCAACCGGCTCGCCGCACCGGCTACCCGGACCCGGGACGCCCGTTTCCGCGCCTCAATTCATGCGTGTCAGACGGCCGCCCGGCAACGGCCGATCGCCCAACGCACCAGCTTGCGCACGTCGGGGTCGGGATCGCTCGCGGCCGGCTCGAGGAAGACAAGGGCCGATGGATCCGCAATCTCGCCGAGCGCGGCCGCGGCTTCCTTGCGAAGGTTGCTGACCTCATGGGTGAGCGCCGCGCCCAGCACGGGGATCGCCGGCGCCGCGCAGATGCGGCCGAGCGCATTGGCGGCCTTGGCGCGCACCTGCCAGTTGTCGTCGCCCATGGCCGCGATCAAGGGGCCGATCGCCTCGGCGATGCGCACCTTGCCGATCGAGGCGGCCGCCTGCTCGCGCACCTGCCAATGCGCGTCGCGCAGGCCGGCGAGCAGCGCCGAGACGCCGGGCCCGCCCGGACGCGCGAACACCAGCGCCGACATCACGGAACGCCGCACCGACGCATCGGAATCGTTGGCGAGCTTCATCAGCGCCGGCAGGGCCGCATCGGCCTTGAGCCAGCCGAGCACCGCGACCGCCTCGCGCCGCACTTCCGGGGATGAGTCGCTGAGCGCACGCAGCGCCGCCGGCATCGCATCAGCGGCGACCAGCTCGCGCAGGGCGCGCAACGCCGCGGCGCGCACGAACGGCTCGGCATGATCGACCCGTGCAATCAGCAATGCGGCGCTGCCGGGCGCCTTCTTGTCCGCGAGCGTGTCGGCCGCTGCAGAGCGCACCGCGGCGACCGGATCCTCGAGTGCGCCCACGAGCGCCGCGACAACGCCGTCGCCGTCGTGCTCATCGAGAGATTTCGCCGCCGCTTCGCGGACCGCGGCGTCCGGATCGCCCATCCCCTTGAGCAGAAGGTCGACCGCGCCGTCGTCGACCGACTCGGCGAGCTCCAGCATGGCGACCCGGCGCACGCCGGCATCGTCGCTTGCGCAACGCGCCGCGACGTCGTCGAGATCGGAGAGCGTATCGAAGACGGGCATCGGCTCACCGCAGCAGATAGGGAATGTTGACCGTGACGGCGCCGGTCGGGCAGTCGACCTCGCATGGCATGCAGTACCAGCACTCGTCGTATTTCATGTAAGCCGTGCCCTTCTGCTCGTCGATCGCCAGCACGTCGAGCGGACAGACGTCGACGCAGACGCGGCAGCCTTTGTGGGCGATGCATTTGTCGTCGTCGACGACCACCGGGACGCTGGTCGCATGGTTGGCGATCGGCATGTCGGGCTCCCTTTCGAGCTATTCCGCCGCAACCGGCGTCTTGATGCGCAGGTGGTGATAGGCCGCCATCTCGGCGGCGGCGACCGGCACGACGTAGGGATCGACCGGACGTTTGCGGTGCGCGATGCGGCCCTTCGCGTCCTTGTAGTGCATGCTGTGGCAGAACCAGTTGGCGTCGTCGGTCTGCGGATAATCGACGCGCAGGTGATAGAGCCCCCAGCGGCTTTCGGTGCGGTAGAGCGACGCCGCCGCGGCGAGGTCGGCGCAATCGAGGATCGACTGCGTTTCCAGCGCGCGCATGAGCTCGTGCGGATCGCGCGCCACCAGGGCGTCGAGGTCCTCGCGCACCTCGGCGAGGCGCTCCTGGGCGAGCTCGAGCTTGGCGGTGACCTTCGGCGGCTGGATGTAGTCGTTGACGAGCCGCCGCGTCTTGAACTCCATCTCGAAGGGCGTGAGGCCGTCGGCGCGCCGGGTCGGCGCCAGCACGCGCTCCTGCTCGGCGGCGACGGCCGCGTCATCGTGCGCCGGCAGGTCGACCTCGGCGCAATAGGCGGCGGCGGTCTCGCCCGCGATGCCGCCGTTGACGAAGGCGCCGAGCATGTAGTTGTGCGGCACGCTCGCCATGTCGCCGGCCGCGTAGAGGCCCGGAACCGTCGTCTCGGCCTTCTCGTTGACCCACACGCCCGAGGCGCTGTGGCCGGAGCAGAAGCCGATTTCGGAAATGTGCATCTCGATCATGCGGTGGCGATAGTTGGTGCCGCGCCGCTCGTGGAAGCGGCCGCGCGAGGGCCGCTCGTTCGAGTGCAGGATGGTCTCGATCTCGGCGATGGTCTCGCCCGCGAGATGATCGAGCTTGAGGAACACCGGCCCCGAGCCGCTCTGCAGCTCGCGCCAAAACTCGAGCATCATCTGGCCGCTCCAGTAGTCGCATTCGATGAAGCGCTGCCCGCGATTGTTGGCCGTGTAGCCGCCGAACGGGCCGGTCACGTAGGCGCAGGCGGGCCCGTTGTAGTCCTTGATCAGCGGATTGATCTGGAAACATTCGAGGTTGGCGAGCTCGGCGCCGGCATGGAACGCCATGGCATAGCCGTCGCCGCAATTCGCCGCGTTTTCGTAGGTGCCGAACAGATAGCCGGACGCCGGCAGGCCGAGCCGGCCGGCGGCGCCGCAGGCGAGGATCACGGCCTTGGCGCGCACGATCAGGAATTCGCCGGTGCGCGTGTTGACGCCGATCGCGCCGGCGATGCGGCCGCCGGCGCCGGTGAGGAGGCGCGTCGCCATGTAGCGGTTGGTGACCGCGACCTGCAGCTTGCGCAGCTGGCGGTAGAGCATTTTCTTGACGTTGTGGCCTTCGGGCATGGGCAGCACATAGGTGCCCATGTGGTGCACCTTGCGCACGTTGTACTCGCCCGACCCATCCTTCTCGAACTTGACGCCGAGCCGGTCGAGATAGCGGATCATCGGGTAGCTGCCCTGGGCGTAGGCCATCACCGCCTTCTGATGGACGATGCCGTCGTTCGCGACCGTGATCTCCTTCACGTATTGCTCGGGGCTGGCGTAGCCCGGAATGACGGCGTTGTTGAGCCCGTCCATGCCCATTGAGATCGCGCCGCTGCGCTTGACGTTCGCCTTCTCCATCAGCACGACGCGCAGGCTCGGATTCTTCTCCTTGGCCTTGATCGCCGCCATCGGGCCGCCGGTGCCGCCGCCGATGACGAGGAGATCGGTCTCGATCGTTTCGGTCCTGATGTCGCCGGTGCTCATGCGCCTTGTCCGTCGGGAGCCTGCGCGAGCGCGCGCAGAAAGGCCCACGGAAAGATGCCGCGGGCGTGTTCATCGTCGAATGCAATGTTGATCGCGTAGCCGCCGACCGGCACGATGCGGTCGATCGCCACCGCCGCAAACGATGGCGCGAACGTGCCGTCGTGGCGCGCACGCGTGCACCAGGCGCAGCGACAGGCGGCGCGCAGACGGCTCGCAGGGATCTCCAAGCTCTCCTGCGCGTTCCAGATCAGTTGCAGGCGCGCGCGATCGGCCGCGAGCACGACCCGCTCGGGCGCGCCGGCCGGATCAACCGGCAGACCAAGGGTCGCAGATCGAGCAAGGTCTTGCAGCATCGGCTCTCCTCGCGGTCGTGGCGCATTCCACCGTGCGGGAGCCGGGTCGAACAGCAATTAATTGCTGCAGGGCGAAATTAGAACGTGCGCGCGCAGGGTGGGCGGCGGCATTCGCGAAAAGGTCATGCACAAACAATGAGCTGGAGCGCGATGGCGATGCGACGATGGGTCATCGCATTTCGCCACCACTTTGCGTCTGCACGGGCTTTGGGCAAATGCCGTACGGGCCGCTCGATCAATCGGCGCGACCGGCGCTTACGAGCCGAGGCGGCCGCCTTCCTCGAAACGCAGATAGTAGAAGTTGCCGACCAGCCGCTCGGTCGGGAGGACGAAGAAGCCTTCCTCGGTGCGGCGGACCTTGTCGCCGCCCTCGATCCACGTCTCGAAGCCGCCGCGGTCGTACGGATTGTGCACCGTGACGAGGTCATGCGCGGCGTCATAGGCGACGATCGCGTAGGCGTGGTGCGAGTTGGCGACCGTGACCTCGCGGTGATCGCGCAATGCGTTCTGGATCTCCCCGCGGGCCTGCGCGATCAGGCGGCCGTCGAGCGGATGATGGCTCTGCGCCGGGAGGCTGATGACGCGACTGTGATGCCCGGTGAGCAGGTCCATGACGCCGGTGCTGCCGGTGCGGAAGCCGACCGAGTCGAGTGGCTCGCGGGTCGCGGCCTGCTGCGGCTCGTGGCGGATGCGGAGGATCGCATAGGCCTTCTGCAGCACGCTCAGCCAGATGCCGTCCTTGGAGATCGTGTAGGTGGCGATCTCGCTGTCGGTCGGCGCCGGCACCCGCACGGGCGGCTGGCCGGGAAAGCTGACCGTGAAGGTGCCGTCGCGGTTGGGCGCAATCAGCCGCACGAGCGCCTGCGGATTGACCTGCGCCAGCGCGCCGGCGGCGGAGAGAAAGTAGCAGTCGCTGGTGAAATCCTGGCGGATCGCGCTGATGCGCGGGAGACCCTCGACGAACAGCTCGCGCGGCTGCTCCTGCAGCTTCTTCATGCCCGCCACGAAGTAGCCGACGAAATTGCGGTCGAGCTTCTGGCCCTCGGCGAGCTCGCGCTCCATCGCGTCGATGTCGGCAGGCGTGAAGGTGCGCGTCTCGGCGAGATGATTGTACCTGGTCGAGCCGAGCTTCAAGGCGGCGAGCGCCGCGGCGGCTTCCCCGACGATGCGCGGGTTCTGCATGTCGGTTTCGATCTCTTCGCGGCTGAGCACGCCGTCATGGTTGATGTCCCATTGGGCGAAGTTCGCCCGCACGGCGGCGAGGAAATGCCGTGCCGCGGGCGATAGCGTGGCGGCGCGCGGCACTGCCGGCGCCTGCGTCAGCGCGGCGACCTGCCGGGGCATCACGGGTTGCGGACGCGGAATGGCTTGCGGCTGGCTGTCGGCCGGCGGCGCGTCCGGCGAGGCGGCGGCAGGCAGCGACAGGACGGCGATGGCGGCAAATGCCAACGCAACGGCGGCGGCGGTGGACCGGAGGGAGCTCATCAGCTTGACGGACATGGCGAATCTTGCGGCGGCAGCGATTGACCTGTCCGTTAGTGGCCGGTCGCGACCAGCGGGTTCAAGGCAATCCGGGCCTCGCCCCGTCACGCCAGGTGGATCCCGGCCATCCCCCCTCCCTGGGCGGCGCCCAGGCCGGGGTCCGCTCACCTCCCCGCGCGCAGGCGCTGGATCTGCATCTGCGCCAGGAACGGCACCAGCGGGTGGGCGCCCATCTTCACGATGGTGGGCATGTCGAGCTTGACCAGAGCCTCGCGCTGGTCGGGCGGCAGGCGGAACTTGTCGGCGTAGGCGCCGGCGTCGGCCACGTACTGGGCGCGCTTGTCCGCCTCGTGGGCGAGGCCATGCAGGGCGGCGGTGAGCTCGACCAGCTCGGGCTTGATCGAGGGATAGTGCGCGGCGTGGTCAATCGGCGCGGGGCCGAACCAGCCGAGCGAGGCGTAGTTGTGGTGCCAGCTCGGGTCCATCGAGACCACGTCCGGCTTGCGCTCGCCGAGCGCGCCGGCCGCGCAGGCCCAGCAGCGCAGCTCGATATTGCCGGTGTCGTCGAGCTCGCTCTCGTCATAGCCGATCAGCGACTTGAGCCTGCCGGCGGCGAGCTGCTCGAGCGCGCGCCTGTCCCAGCCGAGCTCCGGATTGGAATAGCGGTCGGTGCCGGGGAAATGCGACATGCCGCCGCTCGACAGGATCACGGTCTTCAGTCCCAGCGCCGTGACGGTGCGCGCCACCGCCTGGCCGAACGCATAGCAGCGCTCCATGGTGGGCTGCGGCGGCAGATAGGCATTGACGTAGATCGGCAGCACCGGCCCGGTGTGGCCGAGATGCGTGAGCGGAATGCCGATCGCGTAGTCGATCTTGGCGGTCGACGTGAAGGCGGGATCGAAATTCTGCCGATAGAGCTGGCGCACCAGCTCGAAGCCGATCTCGCTCGGGATCTTCCAGTTGAACTTGCGCCCGGCGAACTCGCCATGCGCCTCGCCGCCCACATGCACGGTGAACGGCGGCGCCGCGTTGTGGAAGAACTGCTCCGCATGGTCGTTGGAGAAGATGATCCACAGGTCGGGATTCAACGCACGCAGCTTTTCGCCGATCCGACCCGCGACCTCGCGCACATGCGCGACCACCGCCTTGTCCTCGGTGTCCGGCATGGTGAAGAACTGGGGCGCATGCGGCAGCATGGCGCCGCCGACCACCGTCGACATCATGGTTGTTCTCCGTCGCTTTCCGCGAAAAAATATCCCTCCACGGCGGGCGCCACAAGCTGACGGCGCGGCACGCCGCCGATTGAACGGGAGGGAGCAAAGCCATGGTGGAAGTGCCGATAACGATCGCCTGTGGAAACTACGACCGCACCCAGGCGATCAAGGACGGCGTCGTCAAGGTCGAGGGTTGCGCCGTCACTTATCTGCCGCTCTACCCGGAAGAGATCTTCCATCGCGCTTTCAAGTTCCAGGAGTTCGACGTCTCGGAGATCTCGTTCTCGAGCTTCATCCGCACGGTCGCGGCCGGCACCTCGGCCTATGTCGGCATCCCGGCCTTCGTGTCGCGCATCTTCCGCCATTCGGGCATCTATATCCGCAAGGACGCGGGCATCAGCAGGCCGGAAGACCTGCGCGGCAAGCGCATCGGCGTGCCTGAGTACCAGATCACCGCGGTGGTGTGGATGCGCGGGATGCTGCAGCATGAATACGGCGTGCATCCGTCGGAAATCCACTGGCGCAGCGGCGGCCAGGAGCAGCCCGGCCGGCACGAGCGCACGCCGCTCAAGCCCATCGCGGGACTCGATCTCAAGCCGATCGGCGACGGGCAGACGCTGGTCGGCATGCTGCGCAAGGGCGAGCTCGACGCCCTGTTCACGGCGCGCGCACCATCGTCGTTCCTTGCCGGCGAGCCGCACATCGCGCGGCTCTTTCCCGACACGCGCGCGGCCGAGATGGCCTACTACCGCAAGACCGGTCTGTTTCCGATCATGCACCTCGTCGGCATCCGCAAGACGCTGGCCGAGAAATATCCCTGGCTCGCGACCAGCGTCTACAAGGCCTTCCTGGAGGCGAAGGCGATCGCGATGACCAACCTGTGCGACGTCAACGCGCTGCTGGTGTCGCTGCCCTTCCTCGAGGCGGAGACGCGCGAGACGATGGCGGCCATGGGCAACGATTTCTGGAAATACGGGGTGCACGAGAACCTGCGCGAGATCGAGGCGCTCACGCAGTACATCCACGAGCAGGGTCTGGCCGACCGCAAGGTTGCGGTCGAGGAATTGTTCGCGCGCCCGACCTTCGACATGTCGAAGGTGTGAGCCGCGTCATTGCGAGGCGCCGAAGGCGCCGAGCAATCTCGCGCCGCATGTGCGTGCGGATCGAGATTGCTTCAGCGTGCTGCGCGCGCCTCGCAACGACGAGGACCGTCACATCGGCTTGAAGGCGCGGTCGAGCGCGACGTCGATCAGCAGCGGCGTGTTGTCCTTGAGGCCCTTCGTGACGAGGTCGGTCGCCTCGTGCACGGTCTTGACGCGCTCCGCATTGACGCCGAGCGAGCGCGCGAGCCCGACGAAATCGACCGGCGGGTCGGTCAGCTCCATGCCGACGTAAGCGTCGACCTGCTCGGCGTGGCCGCGCAGCGCGTGCAGGCGCTGCTTGAGGATGCGGTAGGAGGTGTTGTTGAGGATGACGATGATCACCGGGATGCGGTCGTGCGCGGCGGTCCACAGCGCCTGGATCGTGTACATGGCGCTGCCGTCGCCGATCAGGGCGACCACCGGGCGGTCGGGCAGCGCGAGCTTCGCCCCGATCGCCGCCGGCAGTCCCCAGCCGATGCCGCCGCCGCGCAGGCCGAAATAGCTCTGCGGATCGTCGCTGCGGATGAGCGAGCGGATGCCGGGCGAGGACGACAGCGCCTCCTCGATCACCACGGCGTCGCGCGGCAGCATCTCGCCGATGGCGTTGAGCAGCGCGAGCGGCTGCACCGGCACTTGCGTCGCGAGCGAGCGCGCCTTGGCCCTGAGCGCCTCGCGCTCGGCAAGATTCGTATCGCTCGCGGTCTTGAGCCGGTCGCGCGCGGCGCCGCGCGCCGCGCTGGTCATGCGCTCGCGGATCGCGGCCGTGAGCTCCGGCAAGGTCGCCTTGGGATCGCCGAGGATCGCCGCCTCGGCGGGAAAATTCTTGCCGATCTCCCACGGGTCGGTGTCGAGGTGGACGAGGCGCATGCCGGGCGGCATCGGCTCGACCTTCGAGGGCAGCGACCAGGTGAAGAGGTCGCCGCCGACCGAAAAGAGCGCGTCATGCGCGTCGAGCGCCTGGCGCACCCCCGCCTGCGTCCGCAGAATCTGGCCGCGAAAGAGCGGGTGCGACGACGGGAACGAGGCGGTGTTCGGCACGAATTCCGCATAGACGGGCGCGCCGAGCAGCTCGGCGAGCTCGACCAGCTCGGCGTGGGCGCGGCTATGCGCCACCGCATCACCCGCCATGATCACCGGATGCTTCGCCTGCGCGAGGATCGCGGCCGCCGCCGCGATCGCGGCTGCGTCGCCGCGCACGCGCGGCGCGACGCGGGTCGGCGCCATGAGATCGAGGTCGCCCTCGTCCTTCAAGATGTCGCCCGGCAGCGAGAGGAACACCGGCCCGGTCGGCGGCGCGAGCGCGGTCTTCACCGCGCGATGGACGAGGCGCGGCAGGTCGGCGACGCGGCGAACCTCGTCCGCCCACTTGACGAACGGACGAGCAAGCCGCGGCAGATCGGCCGAGAGGATCGGCTCGGTGACGATGTATTCCTGGTCCTGCTGGCCGGCGGTGACGAGCATGGGCGTCGACGCCTTCTGGGCGTCATAGAGCATGCCCATGGCGTTGCCGAGCCCGGGCGCCACGTGGAAATTGAGCACCGCGAGCTTGCCCGAGGCCTGGGCGTAGCCGTCCGCCATGGCCATCAGGGCGGCCTCCTGCAGGCCGAGCACATAGCGGATGTCGTTCTCGACCGCGAACGCATCCATCAGCGGCAGCTCGGTCGTGCCGGGATTGCCGAACACCATCTCGACGCCCTCCTGCTTGAGCAGATCGAGGAAGGCGCGTTTTCCGGACATGAGGGGCAAGGGTCGGCTCCCTGGGTTTGCGGCAGGCGGGGATGCAGGGCCCTGCATCCCATTTCGCCATTACCGCGTGCGTGGCGAGAACCCAAGCATATTTTAACGGGACATTTCAGTTGCCGGCGCCGCGGGTCCGCCTTTCGCGCACCAGGGATGGTGCGCGCACACGACTGCGGCTAGCATCGGCGTCTCCGCCCAGCACGGGCGACGTATCGAGAAGGGGCGCGGCGATGCACTCACTCCGCTTGTCGATGACGTTGATCGCACTGACGGTCGCGACGCTGCCGGCGCGCGCCGCGACGCTCACGCCGGACGACGCCGCCAAGCACCCCGGCGAGACCGCCACGGTCTGCGGCATCGTCGCCGGCGCGAAATATGCCGCGCAGATCCGTGGCGGGCTGACCTTCATCGACTTCGGCAGGCCCTATCCCAATGCGAGCTTCACGGCGGTGATCTTCGCTGCCGACCGCGCCAAGTTCGGCACGCCCGAGAAGAGTCTCGCCGGCAAGCAGGTGTGCGTCACGGGCAAGATCGAGATTTTTCGCGGCAAGGCGGAAATCGTGCTGACCGATCCGAAGCAGCTGGTGGAGAAATAGCGCATCGCATCGCTGCAAGGTACGAACAGCCCTTGGCGCCGCACGCCGGCGATATTGCGCGTTTTTGTTGCGTGAATCACCGAGATGTTACCGGCTCTGCGCGCTGCGCGGACCATCCACGAGTTCCGGCGTGGCGGGAACCCGCGCATCGTCGAACCTGTTTACCCGATAGCACACCAAAAGCGGGAGGTGGCTATGGAGGCTGCCATGCCGCTGATCTACGTTCCGCTGATCATGTATGCGAGCTGGATGGAATTCATGACACACCCATTCGTCGGCCGCTCCGAGCGGACCGACGACGAAGCCGATGACGAGCGGCAGACCAATGCGGGCACGCGCGCCTGAGGCGCGGGGACGACCCGCACAGATTCACATTTGCGTTGTCGTCTTCGCCGGCGTGCCGGCTTCCCCCAAGTCCCAATACACCCCGGCCATCATGCGCAGCCCTTCGCGCGCGATCGCGAGCGGCAGGTGCTCGTTCGGCGCGTGCTGCGAGCAGCCGAGATAGGAGTGCGGCACCCAGACGGTGGGCAGGCCGAGGCCTTCGGCAAAAATGTCGTTCGGCAGCGAGCCGCCGGCGTTGGGTAGGATCGCGGTCGGCTTGTTGGTCGTGCGGGCGATCGAGGCGGCGGTCCATTGTACCCAGGGGTGATCGGGGTCGAGGCGGGTGGCGCGAAAGATCTCGTCGCGGCCCTGTGCGATCTGCACCATCGGAAAGCCGTGGCGATCGAGATGGCGGCGTAGCGCCGGGAGGATCGCGTCGGGGTCGATGCCGGCGACGAAGCGCAGCTGGCCGCGCGCCCAGGCGCGCGGCGGCACGGCGTTGACGGGATTTTCCGGATTGCCCGCCGTCATCGCCAGGATCTCGAAGCAGCACCAAGCGTAGACTTTTTCCGCCAGCGTCAGGCCCGGCTCGCCCCAGTTCGGGTCGATCACCGGATCGCCCGGGCCGGAGCGTATCTCGCAATCGGCGAGCGCACGGCGCACCGATGCGGGGATCTCGTGTGGCACCCATGCGGGAATGCGCACCTGGCCGGTCGGGCCGACGATGGTCGCGAGCGCATGCGCGAGCTGGATCGAGGGGCTCGACAGGAGCCCGCCCCAATTGCCGGAGTGGTGGCCACCCTCGCGCGCGGCGATCCACAGGTCGATCGGAAAGGCGCCGCGGCTGCCGAGATAGATGGTCGGGCGGTCGATGGCGAGGCGCGGGCCATCCGAGGCGATCAGCACGTCGGCGGCGAAGAGGTCGCGGTGCTCGGCGCAAATCTCGCGCAGGCCGGCCGAGCCGGTCTCCTCGCCCATCTCGATCAGGCATTTGAGGTTGAATCCGAGGCGGCCGCGCACCTTGAGCACGGCGGCGAGCGCCGCGATGTTGATGGTGTGCTGGCCCTTGTTGTCGGCGGTGCCGCGGCCCCAGTAGCGGCCATCGGCCTCGACCAGCTGCCAGGGCGAAAGCCCCGGCTTCCAGCCGGCATCGAGGCCGCGGATCACGTCGCCGTGGCCGTAGACGAAGACGGTCGGCAGACCGTCGCCCTCGCGCCGCTCGCCGACGAGGAACGGCCCGCGCGCCTTCGGATGGCGCAGCACGCGGCAGGCGCATCCGAGCGCTTCGAGCGCCGGGCGCATCTCGGTGTCGATGTAGCGTGCCAGCTCGGGAGCACGATCGGCATTCTGGCTCTCGGTCGGGATGGCGACGCGGCGGGCGAGATCGGATTTGAAGCCGCCGCTGTCGAAATAGTCGGCGGCGCGGGCGATGGCGGCGTCTCGGCTCATGCGGTCTCTCGTGCGGTCGGCGCTTGCATCATGCGGCCAGCGGCGCGGCAATGACAAGCGGGAGACGGAAAGCTACGGCACGGCGCAGCCGCCATCCGGCCGCGACAGTGCGGTCCAGACCGCCGCGAAAGCGGTCTTGTTGCGGCTGTCCGGCCCCACCTCGAAGGCGAGGCGCCGCTGCACGGGCTTGGACAACCACCAGCTCATCGAGATCACCGAGGTGTTCTCCCCCTCGGCGCTGGTCGGCCAAATCCGGATGTGCTCCAGCGACGCCCGGCAGCCAGGGTTCTCGCGCTCGACCAGGGTGCGAAGATGGACCAGCCCGATCGACGCGCGCGCATCGCGCGTGGTGGCGAAGCCCGAGATGAAGCCGGTAATATCGGTCAGAAAATCGGTCGAATGGACGTTGGTCGGCTCCGCCTGCGGATCGACCGCCAAATTGGGATCATTCGATATCACCAGCACGAATGGCTTGAGCGCGGGCTGCAATACACGGATCGCATCCACCAGGTCGATTGCCGAGAGCACGCCGAAATTCTCCAGATAACCCCCGTCGGCGATGCGATCGATGAGCTTCCTCGGCTCCTGCCGGAAGATCTCGCCCGGCGGCGAGACGAACGGAAAGCGCGCCGAATTGCTCGCGGCGGTGCTGAGGCGCACGTCGTACGTGATGGCGGCGGCGTTGCGATCGGGATTGCCGCCCTGGGGGGCCGCATTGACGAGATCGTGGAACGCGTAGGTCTCTGCGAAGAGCCGGCAATTTCCGTGTTCCGCGTCGAGCGGGCAGTCTGCATCGTGCGCGACCCGGTAGGTCGGCGCCAAATTCGTGGTCACGATGCGCTGGCCGTTGCTCAGCGAAGTGCCGTTGAGAATCAGCAGCGGAAGCCAGAACGGCGTTTTGCTGCGCAGGTTGAGGAACGGACAGTCGAGATCGGCCGGACAGGAATCGGACGCTTCGACGTCCTTCAAGACCGCCCGGGCATAACGTTCCCAGGATCGCTCCAGCAGGCTGGCGCGATCGGGAATGAACGGCAGTGGAACCATGTCGTGGAAGGACAATCCGATGAAGCCCGGCGTGAGGAAATCCCCCGCCATCAGCGCCTCGAGGCAGCCGCGCCAGCTCGTGACGTTGCCGCCGTACCACAGCGGCACCGGCGTGTCCGTCCGGCAGGGCTGCGTCGCCGCGGCCTGTCCACGCGCGAGTGCCGACACCGCCATCACGGCGCCGACCGAACCGCCGGAGATGCCCGAGATCGCGAACAGGCGATCCCGCACGTGCGCGGCGTCAAGCCCGTGACCGTCGGCCGACCCCTGATCGAGCAACCGTCCGATGACGCTCGCGGTAAAGAAGCCGGCACGGCTGGCGCCGCCCGCGGCCACGACGATGAACGGTCGCGGACAGCGCGCGACCGTCGCGGCGTCGCACCCATTGGCCTTCATCCACGCATCGAGCGCGTCGTTGAGGGAGGTCCTCGATCCGCCGCGTGATCGCTCCGCGGACAGAATGCGGACGGCGTGATTGTCGCCGATGATCGCGACCAGGATCGCAAGGCCGCCGAACACGCCGATGATGAGCGGCGCGCGCAGCCGCCGGCCCAGCACCGACAGATAGGCGAGGACCGGCAGCCATCCGCCGAGAATGAGGGCGACCACCCAGCCGCGCGGCAGCCAATCCGCGATGAAGAACGGATTGAACAGCATGACGGCCACGAATGCCCAGAAATACACGAACAGCATCGTGCGGCCGAGATAGCTATCCAAGTAGCCCGCACGCATCGGCGCCATCGAGCGGGACCGCCCGATGTCGATGCCGTCGATGATCGGCGCGGCGACCGCAGCCAACCGCTCGGCATATCCGACGACCCGCAGGCGGCTGATCCCATCCTGGCGCTTGACCGCGTAGAGGAAGAACAGCGCGAAGGCGACTGCGCACCACACCATGAACCAGTTGAGCTCGGCGAAGATGGCATTGCGCAGGCTCGCGTCCTCGCCTGGGGTGACGGGATAATTGATGCGCGCGCGGCACGCGCAGATCGCGAATGCAACGAACGTCAGGGCGCCGAGCAGCCTCGGCCCCTGGCACATCACGAACTCGAGCCAAGCCGAGTGACTTTCGTCGCGCCGCTGGGCGAGGAGGCGGTCGAGGCGCGCATCGTCATCGATGGCGAGGCGTGCCGCGTAGTGCGTCGGCATCGCCCACAGCGCGAAGACGACCGGAAAAAACCCGCCGAACCGATAGTAGGGGCTGCCGACGAGCGGGATGAGGAGGTCCTGCGCCTGCGGCGCCTTGCCCAGGATGAGGAACCCCAGCCCAAGCAGCGCGACCGATGCCCGCGCCACCCAGATCACCAGACAGAGATCGAGAACCCAGGTCCAGATCCGGTAGAGGAGGTCGCGGACGCCCTGGAGCGGACTCGCTGGTTGTGCGGGACTCATTTCGTGCCTCCCTCAGCGCCCCCGCCTCCCCGGTCGATCGCGCCGACGCTACGCGCCGTGCCAGAGGCCGTCGTGCTCGACCTGCGTCTGCGACACGCCGCCGACGTAGATCGACTGGTAGTAGTCGAGCGCCACGTGATGCGCCTGGATCCAGATGCCCGGCACGTGAAAGGCGTCGACATGCGCCGGAAAGCGGCCGTAGGTCTCATAGATGTACGTGCAGATGTCCTTGGCGCATTCGATAACCTCGGGCGTCACGTGCTGCACTTCCTCGACGAACTTTTCGGCGAGACCCGGCTTGAACACGGGCGCGAACGCGTCCGGCTTGGTGTAGAGCCCGTTCGGCCCGTACTTCTCGGCGATGATCGCGTCGATCGCGCTCGCCATGTCGGGATAGTTCGGCGGACAGAAGGCCTTGAGCAGATCGCCCAGCCTCACCGGGTTTGGCTGCCAGGCCGGCGTCGGCGTGATGAGCTTCAACAGCTTGCGCCAGCCGGCGCGCGGCGTCGCGAACTCGAAGCCGAGCCCCGGCCCGCTCTGCGCGCGCACGTCGGGAGAGCCGAGGAGGACCGGCGGCGGAAACGCCGCATGCACCCACCCGCCGAGACCCATCGCCTGGATGGCGAGCCACAGATTCTGCACCAGGAGGTCCGCCTCGATGTGGATGCGCCACGTCCCGAGCATGCCGAGCGGCAGCTTGAGGTCGGGATTGAGAAAGCCGTTCTTCACCCACTTCTTGCATCCGGCCCAGCGGTAGAAGTTCCAGTCGTCGACGAAGGACGGGCGCACGCCGTCCTCCTGCGACAGCAGGTACATCAGGCCGTTGATGTACTGGCGCGATAGGTCGACGACCGGCACGAAGACGGTGCTGCCCGGCAGGTTCGACACGAAACGGTTGCGCCCGACGTAGTAGGGATAGGTGCGCGGATAATCGAGACGGCGGTCGAGAACGCGGACCTTGGCGGCCTCGGCGGCGCGCACCAGATCATCGGGGCCGGGATCGGTGCCGGGCGGCAATCCGAAGGTCGGCTTGCGCAGCAGATATGTGCCGGTATCGTCGAGCATGAAGAACACGGTCGCCTGGGCGTTGTCCGGGCTTCCGCTCGCGCGGCCGATGGCCTCGACCATCGGCGAGCCGAGCATCGGGCCGCCGGTTTCCGAGCGGGTCGGCATGTCCGGCATGGTGACGCCGGTGATGCCGGTGACCGAGATCAGGACGGCCTGCTCGAGCGGCGTGAGCGGCTGGGGATCCTGATCGGAGTGCCAGCTCAGGCTGCCGGCGTCCCATTTCTTGATGCCCCGGCTGACGCGCCGGGTGCGGCGATGAAAGATCGCGTCGTACAGCGGATAGCGGCGGAATGCATCGAAGCCGGCGCCATGCGGCGCCGACGCGCTCGGATGCTCGGACACGACGGCCATGTCACTCTCCCGGTGCTGTCGGCCCGCTCACGGCGCCGCCCCGCCGGCCGGCAGGTCGGGGTGCCAATGGGCGTCGTGCCGGCGATGCGTCTCGGTCAGTCCGTTGCGGAAATAGCGGTCGTAATATTCGAGGTCGGGGTGGTGGATCTGGATCCAGACGCCCGGCACGTAGATCGCGTCGACATGCGCCGGAAAGCGGCCATGCGTATCGAGAATGTACTGGCAGATGTCGGTCACACAGGCGATCACGTCGCCGCCGTAGTCGCTCGCCTCCTTCAGGTAGCGATCCCCGTAGTCGCCCTTGTAGATGCGGGCGAACAGCTCGGAGTCCTTGTAGATGCCGTGCGGGCCGAATTTTCCCGCCATCACCTCGGCGACCGCCTCCTTCATCGACGAGTAGTAGGGCGGGCACTTTGCCTTGATCAGGTAGTCGCCGCCCGCCTTGAGGCCGACCGGGTGGGCGCGCAGGTTGGAGAGCCACGGCAACAACACCTGCCAACGGATGATGTCGAGCAGGCGGAAGGGCGGCGTGACGAATTCGAAGCCGAGCATCGGGCCGTATTGCCCGACGAATTTTGGGTCGCCGAGCAGGACCGGCGGGCTGATGCAGCCGTGGATATAGGCGCCGAGGCCCATCGCCTCGGCCACCAGCATGAGGTTCTGCAGCAGCAGGTCGGCCTCGATCTGCGTGCGCAGCGTGCCGACGCTGCCGAGCGGTACCTTCAGGTCCTTGTTGAGGAAGCCGTTGTCCACCCATTTCTTGACGCCGGCCATCCGGTAGAAATTGCGGTCGTCGACGATGGTCGGGCGGTGTCCCTTCGGCTGGGTCAGCAGGTACATCAGGCCGTTGATGTACTGGTGCGACAGGTCGACCACCGGAAAGAAGACGGTGGTTCCGGGCAGGTTGGACAGGAAGCGGTTGGAATCGAGATAGGCCGGAAAGGCGCGGTCCTGCGCGTCGATGCGATGATCGAACAGCTTGACCTTGGCCGTGTCGGCGCGCTCGACGAGCGTCGCCGGCGCGAGCGGATCCGGCGACGCCGCGGAGGGCAGCTTGCGGATGAAGTAGGTCCCGCTGTCGTTGATCATGATGAAATAGGTGCCCTGCGCGTTGTCGGGGCTGCCCGCGGTCCGGCCGTCCATCGTTACGTTGGGCTTGGCCATGATGAAGTCGCCGGTCTGCGGATCCTGGAACGGACGGTCCGGCATGGTGAGCCCGGTGTGACCGGTCGCGGCGATCAGCACCGCTTCCTCGAGCGGGCTCAACGGGAAGGGCTTCTGCGTCGACTGGTAGGTCATCGAGCCCGCCTTGAGCAGCGAGACCCCGCGACTGACCCGGTGGGTGCGCCGCCGCCACAGCACGTCCATCAGCGGCCGCTGCAGCAGATCGTCGAGACCGGCGTGTTGAGCGTGCCCCTCGTCACTCATGACATCCTCCTCAGCGACGCCGGCCGATCGAGCGCCCGGATCAGGCGCACCGCCCGCCGTCAGGCGTGCGCGTCGTCGAGCCGGTCGCGCGCCCACAGACGAACCGCCAGGGCGATCACCACGGCGGCGACGAACACGTATCCGAGGATGCGGGCTGGCCCGCCGCGCAGCACGATCAGCGTCAGCGCAAAGACGAGGAACGTGAAGATGCGCGTCGCCCACTGGAATCGCGCCATGCGGGGCGCCGGACGCGCGACCGCCCACAGCAGCACCACGTCGAGCCCCCACCACAGCACGAGCAGGAAGTTGATGCCGGCGATGAGCGTCCCCATCTGGACGAACGTGTCCCTGATGCCATGGAAGATCACGAATACCGCCCACCAGGCGTGCAGCAGGAACATCAGGTAGGCGAAGGTCCAATAGAGGTGCGCCAGGTTGGCGGTGCGGGTCGAGGTGCTGCGGAAGGGAAAGAGCGCGAGCGCCGGGATGAGCAGGATCGACGTCATCCAGATGGTCGCCTTGGTGCGGTTGAGATCGAGCGCCTGCGTGACCTCGGGCCACATCAGCGCGAAGGCTGCGAGCAGGCCCCATGGGACGAATGCGGCGGTGAACTGGCCGAGCGTCACGTCATGGGGAGGGATTGCTTTCATGGCACGCCCCCTGCCGGCTAGAGAGTCTTGAGGTATTCGAGCAGCGCCGCGAGATCGTCGACGTTGCGCTGCGGATCGTCCCAGGCCCAGGGATAGTCGTGGCCCTGGTTGGAATTGCCGCGAACCGAGACGTCGAACTTGAAATAGTCCCGCGCATCGGCGGCCGCGGGCGAGCTGAAGCCGACGTCGACCGGGTCGTAGAGATTGCGGCCGCGGTAGAAGACGTCGCGCCGCTTCTTCAGGTTGATCAGCTCCGCCAGCGTGAGCACGCTGCCGTTGTGCAGATAGGGCGCGCGCAGGAACATGCCGTCCAGCGGCGCATTGACGTAGCCGCGGATGGCGATGTTGTCCTCTTCGCCGGGATGCGGCCAGATCTGGTCGCGGGCGAAGTGGAACGGATGGTTCTTCGGCAGGAGCGCATAGAGGCGCCCGCCCAGCTCGCCGTAGTGGCGAAACATCACGCGCTCGCTGTCGGTCTTGATCTCGGCGATCGGGACCACGTCGCCGGTGCGCGGGCCGTTCTTCCACGCGCCCGTCGCCGCGTCGCGATCGCCGTGGCAATCGGCGCAATAGCGGACGTAGACCTCGTGGCCATGGCTCACGCGCGCTGCGTCGCGGCTGGCGGCCTGCGCCGGGAAGAGATCGTCGTAGCGCGGCGGACGCAGCGTCGCGGTGAAGTCGCTGGCGCGCTGAATGTCGTTCACGATCTCGGGCACGCGCATGTTGTCGACGGTCGCGCCCGCCGCGAGCGCCGCCATCGAACTGCGGGCGTAGAGATTGGCGATGCTGCCGTCGAACTGCGCGCGCCGATGCAGCGCCTCGGAGAAGACGGTGGCGATCTTGGTGTAGACCGGCATGTCGTTGCCGGGACGATTGATCACGTTGCGGATCAGGGTGCGGAACGGCTGCGTGCGGGTGGGTCCGGTCGGCGTGTAGGCGGGATCGCGCGAGCGCCCGTTGCCGTAGGGATCGTCGAAGCGCGGCAGGCCGGTGGTGAGGCGCGTGCGGATCTGCTGCAGCCAAAGCGCGATCATCGCCCGCTCGGCGAGCTTCAGCGGGCGCCCGGTCTTCGCCTGGTAGGCCTTGTCGATCGCCGCGACGGTCAGCCGGTAGGGCGGAGGATTGGCGGGATCGACGCTCTGACCGGCCGGGGGAGCCTGCCGCGCCAGGATCGAGGCCTGGAACGCATCGAGCCAGGCGAACAGGTTGAGCGACACGCTGCCCGGGCCATAGATGATCCGGCCGGACTGATCCGCGCTCGTGCGCAGCTCGGTCGAATGGCAGAGCGCGCAGGCGAAACCGACGAACGGGACCGGCGACGGCGCACCCGACTGCGGCCGGTAATTGCTGACGACGAAGCCGATCGGCAAGCCCGCGTTGGCCTGCGGATCGCGCAGGAAGCCGAACTGCTCGACCCAGTCGCCCGCCTGCGCACCGGCGGGCTGGAAATTGTCGGGAAACAGATCCGGGAGGACCTGGGCGACCGCGAGCGGCATCACCTCGGTGCCGATGCTGCCGTGCTGGAAGGCGTCCTGCGGGCCGCGCGTCGTCACCTCGTGCACCCAGGTTCGCTCGCGCCAGATGAAGATGGCGACGGCGACGAGCGCGAGCACGACGACGGCGTCGACGGCGATCATGGCGGCGCGGCCGAGCTTGCGCAGGCGATCAACGGATACCGACATCGCGGGCCTCCCTCAGGGGGCGAGTGGCCGGAACGGAACGAAAGCGCTCGCGGTGCGCGGCAGCACCGGCGCGAGCTGGGGACAATGGCGCAGGATGATGCTGGTCATCCCGTTGTTCTGGATCCAGTCGATGCCGAGCGGCGAGTAGATCTCGGGGCGGAAATCGACGGTCAGGAAGCGATCGCTCTGCAGGCGGCGCGACGCCATCAGGATGAAGATGCGGAACGCCGTGTCGCTGAAGCCGAAGCCCTCGGGCGGCGGCTCGGCGTGCAGCCCGACCATGGTGTCGATATTCTCGATCGAGCCGTACAGGTCGCGAATCTCGCGCACCGTGTCCGGATCGGTGGACAGCTCCTCCCAGTAGCGGATCGGCGGCCGACGCAGCGCGACGCGGAAATCGTTGTAGCGCGGGACGCCGCGGCGGCGGTCGCGCACGACGTCGACCACCGACAGGTCGATGATCTCGCCGTTGCGCGTGAAGCGCTGCAGCGCGCGCGGATAGTTGTGCAGGGTGATCGCGCCCGGATTTGCGACGCCGAAGGAGTAGACCACGTTGTGCAGCCGCAGCCGGCGCATCTCGTCGTCGGTGCCGATCCCCTGAATATCGGCGAACTGCCGCGTCTCGACCGCCTTGCGCGTCTCGTAGTCGTAGAACACGTAGTCGTCGGGGATGAGCGGGTGCAGCCGATAGACCGCGGCGAACTCCTCGGTCAGCGAATAGGGCGCCGTGTGGTGGTCGGGCAGGGTCTGCGGAATGCCCTTGAGGGCATGGGCGTCGAGCAGCCAGATGCCGAGCTGAGACAGCCAGTCCTTGGGCGCGCCATACCAGTTGGCGCGCAGGCCCACCTCGATGGTCTTGGTGGCAAGGATCGCCGGCGTCCATTCGACGGTGTGGATCTTGGCGATGAGCGCCGAGATGATCAGCCGCGCCGTCTCGTAGATGCGCTCGGGAAGCCAGTCCGGATAGGCGCGCTTGAGCTCGTCGCACAACACATTGTGCTCGCGCGCGAACAGCGTGTGCATCATGCTCAAGCCGAGCCACCAGCTTTCGTTGAAGCCGGTGAGATTGAAGCCGTTCACGTCCTTCGGCAGATAGCCGTCCACCAGGCGCAAAGCGGCTCCGTCCCGCAGCGATTGGGCCTTCTCCCGGGTCTCGCCGTAGACTTCCGAGCCGTCCCACCACGGCGTCGAGAGGTTGTCGAACACCGGGTACCCGGCCGGCGCGAAGTGCAGCGGCGGGTTCCCGGCGATCCGCATGACGGGCTCGCTCGGCCCGTCGACGCGGCTTTGCCACGCGCCGCCGTTCGGCACCGGAACGATGATATCGCTGTCCGGATCGCCGAGATTGCGCCGGCGGTGATCGACCCAATCGTGCACCTGGAATTGAATCCACGCCGCCGCGATGATGTTGAGCGAGGTCGCCGGAATGAACGCCTTGCGCGTCATCAGCCGGCGGCTCACCTCGATCGGATTCGGCTGATCGAACAAGTCCGGCCGATAGACCGGCTGCATATTGCGGCCGAAGGTCGAACCGAGCGCGCCCATCTCGGGGTCCGACAGGTCGTTATAGGTGCCGTCGAAGGTGCGCACGGTCCTGACCCATTCCGGAATGCTCGATGGCACCGGATCCGCCTTGGGCGGGGCCTCGCGCAGCTCGGTATCGATGAGGTTCTTTTCCCTGAGCTCGTCGCGGTAGGCCGAGAGGTTGAGCAGGCCGAGATGCCAGCCCAGCCGATGCCACGGGCGGAACCGGTTCACGATGCGGAAGAACGCAATGTTGAGCTTGCCGACGATCACGTTGCGCAGCGGAATGTGCTCGCGGAACCGGTAGCTCAGTCGATGCGCGGAGCTCGCCTCATAGACCAGCTTGCGCGCGCGGTTGAGCCCGCCGAGCGGGCGGAAATCGTCCGTCGTGTGCCATGGATTGAAAGCCATCTCGTCGATCAGCCGCTCGGCCGCGCGCCGGTCGGCCGCGTCGATGTCCTGCTTCGGGATGGTGAGGGTCGCGACCTTGACGGGCGGCGAGACCGCCTCGGTCCATTCGACCGAGCCGTCCTCGATCGGCGTGCGGTTCTCGTCGACAAAGGGCTGCAGCATCATGTCGAACACGACGTCGCCGCCGCGCAGCCGGTCGGCAATCTCGTGATGTAGGTAGTCGGGATCCCAGGACTTGGACTTGGGCTCGGGAGCGCCGCGCGCGCCGGGGACCGGGCGCAACAGATAGCGGACCGGACCGGCGCCGCCCCATAGGACCGCGCCACGGCTCCAATAGGTCTCGAGCGCGAGGCTCGCCGGATGATGCGCGGTCGCTCGCGATACGTTGCGCAGCATGCGGATCATCTCGAACGGGCCGACGTCGAGCAGCAGGCGCGGCAGGATCAGCAGCTTCGCGCCGGCGATCGCCTTGGCGAAGGCGACGAACTGCTCGGCGTTGCGCGCGTGCGACACCGGGAAGTTCGTCATCAGCAAGTCGTGGTATTCGGACTCCGACACCTTGATCCGCAACGCGGCGCCGCGCATGTCGCGCTGGTAGTCGGAGCGTTTCGTGCCGTTCGCGTTCGAGAGCCGCACCGTCGTGGTGTAGCTCGCGCCCGGACGGAAATAGCCGACCCGATATCCGGCCGGGAGCGACTCCAGCACGTCGAGCCGCGCATTGGCCACGCCGAGCACGATTTTGGCGTGAAAGGTGCGCAAGATCCCGCTCGCATGACCGGTCTTCTGGTTCTCGAGCTGAATGTCGAGGATGTCGGCGGCAAGGTCGTTGAAGATCAGCCGCTCGGCCTCGGGGCTCCCGCCGGCGAAGTGCTCGCGCCAATTCTGACTCGCACCCATCGCATGCCCCCCTCACGCGTTGCAATATTCTCGCACACACAGGAGAGTTGGGAAAGGAGAAAAATGCAACCGCGAAACTGCCGACACTGATCCCAGCCGGCCAGCGTCGGCGTGCCGATGCAGCAGTTTCGCGCCAATGGCAGCGGGCGACGTCGCCTACTCGGCGACGTCGTCGTCCGACAGCATGCGCAGCGCGGCCCCCTCCATGTCGTCGTATTGCCCGCTCTTGAGCGACCACAGGAAGGCGACGAGGCCGGTGAGGCCGAGACCGAGCGCGGCGGGGACGAGATAGACGAGGACGTTCATGCGGGCCTCGGGGTCGGCAGCGGCCTGGGCGACGCGCCACGCGGCGCGGGAATCTCGGCGGTGCGGGCGGCACGCAGGGCGTTGAGGGTGACCAGCAGCGAGGAGCCCGACATCGCGATGGCGGCGATCAGCGGGGTCGCCACGCCGGCGATCGCGATCGGGACCGCGATCGTGTTGTAGATCACGGCGAGCCAGAGATTCTGCCGCATCAGCGCGTGGGCGCGTCGCGCGACCGCGACAGCGTCGAGCACGGGCGCGAGCTTGTCGCCGAGGAAGACCGCGTCGGCCTGCGCCTGCGCCAAGTGCGCGGCGCTGATCGGCGAGAGCGAGACGTGCGCGGCGGCGAGCGCCGGCGCGTCGTTGATACCGTCGCCGACCATGAGGACGCGACGGCCGGCGGCGGCAAGCGTGCCGATCGCGGCAATCTTCTCGGCCGGCTTCATTCCGCCGCGCCAGTTGGAAATTCCAAGCGCGTTCGCGATCGGTACGACCGCGTCCGGCCGATCGCCCGACATCACTTGCAGATCAAGCCCGCGCGCCGCGAGCGCGCGGGCGACCGCGGCGGCATCGGGGCGAAGCTGCTGGCGCACTGCCAGGACCGCATGTCGGCCCGCATGCGCGAAGGCGATGACCGAGGTGCCGGGCGCGTCGATCGCGATCTTGTCGGCCGTGCCGCAGAAGGCGGGGCTGCCGAGGCGCGCCTCGGCGCCGTCGACCAGGGCGCGCACGCCCTGCCCGGGCTCCTCGGTTGCGCCGTCAAACGGCCGCGCTTCGCGCGCCGCGCGCGCGACCGCGACGGCGAGCGGGTGGCGGCTCGACAGCGCGAGCCGCGCCGCGACCTCGAGCAGATCGGGCGCGATTTCGCCAGCATTGGCGAGCCGCGGCTCGGGCAGCGTCAGCGTGCCGGTCTTGTCGAACACCACGGTATCGATCTCGGCCAGGCGCTCGATCGCGTCGCCGGCATTGAGGATGATGCCGCGGCGAAAGAGCGCGCCGGAGGCGACCACTTGCACGGCGGGGATCGCCAGCGCGAGCGCGCACGGGCAGGTGATGATCAGCACCGCGATGGCGGTGACGATCGCGTCGTGCAGCGATGCGCCCGCGATCAGCCACCCGACGGCGGTAAGCGCCGCGGTCGCATGCACGAGCGGCGCATAGAAGCGCGCCGCGCGGTCGGCAAGCCGGCGATAGCGCGAGCGCGCCGCGACCGCCTTGTCGAGCAGCCGCTCGACCTCATCGATCAGCGTGCCGGGGCCAGCCGCGGTGACGCGCATGGTGAGCGCGCCGGAAAAATTGGTGCTGCCCGCGTAGATCACGGCCCCGGGCGCGACCGTGCGCAGCCCGGTCTCGCCGGTGACCAGGCTTTCGTCGATCTCGGAGTCGCCCGTGAGCATCACGCCGTCGGCCGGAACGCGCTCGCCCGGCCGAACCAGCAGCCGGTCGCCGGCCCCGAGCGCGACGGACGGCACCATGACGATCTCGCCGCGCGCGTCGATGCGGTGCGCCGTCTCGGCCTTGAGCGCCGCGAGGTTGCCGGCGACGGCGCGCGTCTTGCGCCGCATGGCGTGGTCGAGATAGCGGCCGCACAGCAGGAAGAAGAGGAGCATCACGGCGGAATCGAAATAGGCCTGCGCGGCGTGGCCGATGGTTTCGACCACCGACATGGCGAGCGCCAGGATGACGCCGAGCGAGATCGGCACGTCCATGTTGAGGCGGTGGGCGCGCAGCGCCGCGAGCGCGCTCAGGAAGAACGGCTGCCCCGCATAAGCGGCGGCCGGCAGGGCGATCAGCGCCGAAAGCCAATGGAAGAAGTCGCGTGTCTCCGGCGTCATGTCGGTGACGTTGCCGGACCACACCGACACCGACAGCAGCATGATGTTCATCGCCGCAAAGCCCGCGACCGCGAGGCAGCGCATCAGCCAGGCGGCATGGCGCGCCTCGTCGAGCTCGGCGCGCTCGGGGCGGAACGGATGGGCGCGGTAGCCGATGCGGTCGAGCGCCGCGACCACGCGTGCTGCATCGAGTTGGCCTTCGCGCCAGTCGACCGCGAGGCGGCGATTGGCGAAGTTGAGGCGGGCGTCGAGAATTCCCGGCAGGGCCTTCACGCCGCTCTCGATCTTGCGGATGCAGGCGCCGCAGGCGATGCCCTCGACCGCAAGATCGATATGGGCGATGCCGTCGCGGTGCTCGACATAGAGGGAAAGATCGAGGGCTTCGGCCATGGCCGGCTTTCAGCGCAGCACGACCCGGTTCTTGGAACGGAAGACGCGGGCACCGCCGCGCTCGAGCTCCAGCACCAAGTCCCATTGGCCCGCGAGCGCCGCGGTGCCGCCGTGGAATTCGCCGGGCTGCGTCTCCTGCAGCGCGATGGTGCGGTCGTCCTGCGCGTCGGTCGGGCGCACGAGGCGCACGGCGGCGGTGAGGCCTCTGAGCGGCTGCCCCTGCGCGTCGCGCGCATCGACCGTGAGACGGGTCGCGCCGTCGCGCAATGGCGCCAAGCGGACGTCGACCCGCCAATGCAAGGCGGCTTGGGCACGCGCCGCTTCGGCTTCGTGCTCGAAATTCAGCCCGGCCTGATAGGAGCTCTCGGTCTCCAGCCCGCCGAAGCTCGACACCGCCGCGCGCACCATCACGGCATTGACGGCAAAGACGATGCCGAAGAAAGCGACGAGCCAGACGAGCACCGTCCAGCCGGTCACTTCCTTCGCACGGCAACCGCTGCCCCCGATCGGAAAATTCATTCGCATCGTCGCCTCATGGTCCGCGGAAGAAATCGGCCGCGCTGGTCCGATGCCGCGTCACCGTCTCGCTGATGTGGAAGGTCAGCGGCACGGCAGCCGCCGGCGGAAGGTGCTCGTAGCTCGTCACCAGCACGCGGAACTCGCGCGTCTGGTCGCCTCCGACCTCGACCACCGGATAGCCCGACCAGGCGAAGGCGTCGCCGACCACCTCGACGAAGCCATCGGCGAGGCCGTCGGCGGTCAGCATGAACAGGCGCGGATGCAGCGACTTGTTGAGGATGCGCACCGTGTAGGCGTTGCGCACGCCGCCGTCCGACAGGCGCACGAAGATCGGGTTGCGATCGTGGATGACGCTGAGACCTTCGTCGTTGCGCGTCGCGAACGTGTAAACCATGAGCGCCGCGATGGCGGTGATGATCGCCACGTAGAGCAGCGTGCGCACGCGCACAAGCCGGAACACGGGCTTCTCGCCGGCCTGCCGCCGCTTGACGTTGAGATCGGTGTCGTAGGCGATGAGGCGTGGCGGACGGCCGATCTTCGCCATCACGGTATCGCAGGCATCGATGCACAGGCCGCACTGGATGCAGCCGAGGCTTGCGCCCTCGCGGATATCGACGCCGGTCGGGCAGACATTGACGCATTGCAGGCAGTCGACGCAGTCGCCGGCGGGCTCGCCGCGCGCGCGCAAGGCGGCGTTCTTCTTCACCGAGCCGCGCGGCTCGCCGCGATCGTAGCGATAGGTGACGTTGAGAGCGTATTCGTCGGTGAGCGAGGCCTGGATGCGCGGCCACGGGCACATGTAGAGGCAGACCTGCTCGCGCATGTGGCCCGCGAGCGAATAGGTCGTGAACGTAAGGATGCCGATCCACGCATAAGCGACGATCGGCGCCTGGAAGGTCGCCAGCTCCTTCACCAGCGTCGGGGCGTCGGCGAAATAGAGCACCCAGGCGCCACCCGTCCACCAGGCAACCATCAGCCAGAGAAAATGCTTGGCGGCGGCGCGGCCGACGCGCTCAAGCGTCCACGGACCCGCGTCGCGCTTGAGATGCTCGCGGTGATCGCCCTCGGTCCAGCGCTCGATCGCCTGGAAGAGGTCGGTCCACACGGTTTGCGGACACAGATAACCGCACCACAGGCGGCCGGCGACCGCGTTCATCAGGAACAGCGTCATCGCGGCGATGATCAGCAGGCCGGTGAGGTAGTAGACCTCCTGCGGCCAGATCTCGATGAAGAAGAAGTAGAAGCGCCGCCCGGGCAGGTCGATCAGCACCGCCTGGTCCGGCGCATTCAGCCCGCGATCCCAGCGCACGAAAGGCAGGAAATAGTAGATGCCGAGGGTGACGAACAGCACCGCCCATTTGATGCGGCGGAAGGTGCCCTTGACGCGCTGCGGATAGATCTTGTGGCGCGGGACGTAGAGCGGGCCCTCGGATTCGCCCGGCTCCGCGCCGGCCATCTTCGCCTGCTCCACCAGGTCGGCGAGCCCGGGCAACGCGGCGGGCGTTGTCCGCTCCGATGGCCTCTCGCTGGTGAGCTCGACTTGCACGGGGGTCCTCGCTTGAGTCCTCGGTCGCCTTCGCTACTTCTCGCCGCCGCCGAGCGAGTGGACATAGACAGCGACCGCCTTGATGGTCGCGTCGTCGAGCCGTCCGGCCCAGGCCGGCATCACGCCGCCGCGGCCGTTCCACAGCCCCTCGACGATGGTCGCCTTGTCGGAGCCATAGAGCCAGATCTGGTCGGTCAGATTGGGCGCGCCGACGTCGCGCTTGCCCTTGCCGTCCGGGCCGTGACAGGTGACGCAATTGTCGGCGAAGATCTTGCGGCCGGCCGCGAGATCGGCCTTGGGGTCGACCGGCAGCCCGGACAGCGAGCGCACGTAGTCGGCGACCGCCTCGATCTCGGCGCGCTTGAGCATCCCGTCGCGGCCGAAGGCCGGCATGACGGTGAGATGCCCCTGGTCGTCGCCCGCGTGGCTGCCGTGCCGGATCGTCTGCGCGATGTCATCGATCTTGCCGCCGAACAGCCAGTCGTCGTCGACGAGATTGGGATAGCCGCGCCCGCCGCCGCCGCCGGCGCCGTGACAGGGTGCGCAGTTGTCGCGGAAGGTGACGCGCCCCTGCGCCGTCGCGAAGTCGGCGAGCTGCGGATCGCCGAGGATCTGCTGCAGGCTCGCGGCTGCGATCTTGTCCATCATCGGCGCGCGCTGCGCCTTGAGGGCGGCCAGATCGCTGACCACCGCCGCGCGCGACTGCCAGCCGAAGACGCCCCTGGTGTAGGAGCTGATCAGCGGCCAGGACGGATAGACGATCCAGTAGCCGATCGACCAGAGGATGGTCGCGTAGAACAGCCACAGCCACCAGCGCGGCAGCGGCGTGTTGAGCTCGCGGATGTCGTCCCACACGTGGCCGGTGGTCGCGGTGCCGGTCACCGCATCGATATCGTGCTTGCCGTCGGCCATGATTTTTCAGTCCTCACGAAGCGGAATGCGCGCGTCCTGCTCGAAGCGCTGCCGGCGCGACGGCCACAGTGCGTAGGCGAGCACGACGAGGAAGACGGCGACGAAATAGGCGAGCCCCCAGGTCTGGGCGAAATGGGCGAACGCCGCGTAGGTCGGATCGAGCTGCATGCGCATCACCTCAGCGGATATTGGCCTTGTCGTCGTAGAGCTTGAAGTCGACCTGCGTGCCGAGCTGCTGCAGATAGGCAATCAGCGCATCGGCCTCGCTGATCATGGCGCGGTTGCCGTCGAAGTCGCGCGACTGCGCCTTGGGGTAGCGCTTGGCGAGATCGTCGGCGTCGGGCGCATCGGCGGTCGCCTGCGTTTTCACGTCGTCCATCGCCTTGGCGATCATTTCCGGGGTGTAGGGCACGCCGAGCGCCGCCTGCACTCGCAGGTCGTCGGCGATATGCGAAAAGTCGAGCTCGGTCTGCGCCAGCCACGGATAGGCCGGCATGATGCTTTCCGGCACCACGGAGCGCGGCGACTTAAGGTGATCGCGGTGCCAGTCGTCGGAATACTTGCCGCCGACGCGCGCCAGATCGGGGCCGTTGCGCTTCGAGCCCCACTGGAACGGATGGTCGTACATGCTCTCGGCCGCGAGCGAATAATGGCCGTAGCGTTCGACCTCGTCGCGCAGGGTGCGGATCATCTGCGAATGGCAGAGATAGCAGCCCTCGCGGATGTAGATATTGCGGCCGGCGAGCTCGAGCGGCGTGTAGGGCCGCACGCCTTCCACCTTCTCGATGGTGCTGTTGAGGTAGAACAGCGGCGTGATCTCGACGAGGCCGCCGATGGCGATGACGACCAGCACGCCGATGACGAGAAGGATCGAGTTCTTCTCGAGGGTCGATTGCAGCGACATGGCGCGCGCTCCTCACTCGGCCGGTGCGAGCGCGGACCCGCGGGCCGGCGCTTCCGCGGTCTCGCCCGCGATGGTCTTCCAGATGTTGAACGCCATCAGCAGGGCGCCGAGGAGGAACAGCGCGCCGCCGATCGCCCGGATGACGTAGAAGGGATGCATCGCCTCGACGGTCTCGACGAAGGAATATTCGAGGAAGCCGAGGCTCGTGTAGGCGCGCCACATCAGGCCTTGCAGGATGCCGGCGACCCACATCGAGGAGATGTAGACCACGATGCCGATGGTCGAGATCCAGAAGTGCCAGTTGACCAGCTTGAGCGAATAGAGCTCCTTGCGATTCCACAGCCACGGCACCAGGCAATAGACGGCGCCGAACGACACATAGGCGACCCAGCCGAGCGCGCCGGAGTGCACGTGGCCGATGGTCCAGTCGGTGTAGTGGCTGAGCGAGTTCACTTCCTTGATCGACATCAAGGGACCTTCGAAGGTCGCCATGCCGTAGAAGGCGACCGACACGACCATCATGCGCAGCACCGGGTCGGTGCGCAGCTTGTCCCAGGCGCCCGACAGCGTCATCAGTCCGTTGATCATGCCGCCCCAGGAGGGCATCCACAGCATGATCGAGAAGGTCATGCCGAGCGTCTGCGCCCAGTCGGGCAACGCGGTGTAGTGCAGGTGATGCGGGCCGGCCCAGATGTAGAGGAAGATGAGCGCCCAGAAGTGGATGACGGAGAGGCGATAGGAATAGACCGGCCGCTCGGCGCGCTTCGGGATGAAGTAGTACATGATGCCGAGGAACCCGGCGGTGAGGAAGAAGCCGACCGCGTTGTGGCCGTACCACCACTCCACCATGGCGTCCTGCACGCCGGACCACACGATGTAGGACTTGGGCGAGAAGATCGAGACCGGGATCGCGGCATTGTTGACGATGTGCAGCACCGCGATGGTGAGGATGAACGCGAGGTAGAACCAGTTGGCGACGTAGATGTGCGGCTCGGTCCGCCGCATGATGGTGCCGAGAAAGACCAGGAAATAGACGACCCAGACGATCGTCAGCCACAGGTCGGCGTACCATTCGGGCTCGGCATATTCCTTGGCCTGGGTGATGCCGAGCAGATAGCCCGTGCCGGCGATGACGATGAACAAGTTGTAGCCGAGCACGACGAACCACGGCGCGAGGTCGCCGGCGAGCCGCGCCCGGCAGGTCCGCTGCACCACGTAGAACGACGTCGCGATCAGCACATTGCCGCCGAACGCGAAGATCACCGCCGAGGTGTGCAGCGGCCGCAGGCGGCCGAAGGAGATCCAGGAGAGGTCGAAGTTCAGCGCCGGAAAGGCGAGCTCGAGCGCGATCCACAAGCCGACGGAAAACCCTGCGATGCCCCAGAACACCGCCGCGATGGTCGAGAACTTGACCGGGCCCATGTTGTAGTTGGGCTTGCCGTCGACGACGAGCGGGGCCAGCGCGGCCGGGCGATCGAGATAGCAGTTGAAGATCGCGAACACCGCCGCAACGCTCGCCGCCGCGAAGATGTAGGCATGAAACGCGTATTCGGGCGTGTAGGCCTTGGCGGCCACGACGATCGAAAAGAAGGCAAGCGCCACAAAGGCGATTGCCGCGCCGCCTTCTCCCAAGGTCAAGGATTTCGTCGGGGTGGTGACAGAGGCCATTGCGCGCGGTCCTGTTGGGGATGGATGGGCCGTGACGGCGAGATCGAGGTGTTATCGAGGGAGCGGCCCCACGCGGCTTTGACCCAGATCAAACGGCGCGGACTTTCGCGTGGTTTGCCATGCCTCTTGCTCGGGCATGCGCATGGCGGCCGGGACCTGCTCCGCTCAGCCGGGCGGCTATTCCAGCGCCTTGAGGTCCGGCGACATCTGCGCCAGGGCCGGCCCCGTCGGGCATGCGAGCACGCCCACCGCCGCGCCCCAGGCGCGCTGCTCGGCATGCCCAGTGAACATTCAGTGGACTTCTTGCGTGCGATTCGCACAGATCGCCGCGAGGGTGCCGGCATTCGGACAATAGTCCCGCCAGTCGGCCTTCGCCGGGCTGCGGCTCAGGTCATGCTCGCAGGCGCGCTTGTTGTCGCAGAGCGAGCACACCCGCTCCAGATCGCGCATGATCTGCGGCTGGTCCCGCTCGATCTCGGCCGCGTCGAGGCCGAGTACCGCGGCGCGCCGCACCACCAGGTCGGCTGCGTTCGGCCACTTGCCGGCGAGGACCTTCAGGTCTTGCGCATCGATGCCGATGTCGTGCGCGACGCGGGAAAGCTCGGCGTCGCCGCATTCGCGCAAGCCCGCGAGCGTCGCGGCGTGCTCACGCCATCTTTTCCACCAGTCGCCGAAGCGGCCGAGCATGGATCGAGGCGCGTTGCCGGCGGTCAGTACGGTCATGACGACCTCCTGTGTCTTGGCTTGCGCGGCGCGGAAGGATGGCAGCCGAGCGGAAATTGGGCATACAGTGCGATCAACAGCCGTCGCCCCCTCGGCCCGCCGAGCCGGTGCGCCCTTGGCCCGGGCGCGCCGCGTACAGACGTTTGCGTGTCGGCGCCTGCGAATTTGGCAGGCATCAGGCCGGCGATATCCATGGCGACCGCTCCTCACGCTCTACGCATTCATTTCCCGCAGCGCCGGCCGGTTGCGCAGCACGATACGCCGCGAATTCGGCAGCTCGATCGCCGCCTCGTTCTCGAGGCTGGTCAGGGTGCGCGAGACGGTCTCGATGGTGAGGCCGAGGTAGTCGGCGATGTCCTGGCGCGACATCGGCAGCTCGATGGTGTCGCCGGCCGGCCGACGCGCGGCCATTTCGAGCAGGAAGCCGGCGACGCGCTCCTGCGCGGTCTTGACCAGCAGCAGGATGTGCTCCTGGACCCGGGCGAGCTCGCGGCCGGTCAGCGTCCACAGCTCGCGCGCCACTGCGCTCTCGCGCGCCGCGAGGGCGATGAGGGAGCTGCGCTTGATCACCAGGACCTTCGATTCGGTGATGGCTTCGGCCGAAAAACCGTGCTCCTCGCCGACCTCGAGGCCGAACACGTCGCCCGCGAGATAGAAGGCGCCGATCTGACGGCGGCCGTCGGCCAGCACCTTGGAGGTGCGCACCGTGCCGCTGACGATCTTGTAAACGTAGTCGGCCGGCTCGCCTTCGCCGTAGATTTCGCCGTTGCGCGGAAACGTCATGGGCGCGCCCATCATCTCGATCGGCCCGGTGAGCGCGTGCGTCGGCGGAACCGGCCGCGCGCCGCGGCGCTCGGTCTGGATCGAGGAAACGGTCAGGAGGTTCGGCTGCATCGGCATGGCGCGGCTCCGCGTTCGAATTGACGCCCCATTGATACGGGTTGAGCCGAGAGGCCGAAATTCAGATAATCAACCTAAGGGAATTCCCGTAAGTGGGAGGGCTTGACCCGCAGGGCCGCGCGCCGGCGGGCTTGCCCAGCAAGGCGGCAAAGGCGGATGGCGCAAGCAAGTGTGACGCCGGTCGACAAGAGCTGGGGAGGCTTTGTGCGCGACGCGTTGCGCCGGCGCGCGGCCGTCTACGCGCTCTCCCTGGCGCTCGTCGCCATCGCCTTCGCGGTGAGATCGCTGCTCGCCGAGCCGCTGGGCAACCAGGCGCTCTACCTCTTCCTTGTCCCGCCGGTGCTGGTCGCCGGCATCGTCGGCGGATGGGGTCCGGGCCTGCTGGCGACGCTCGTCTGCCTCGTGGTCCATCTCCATGCAACCGGCGAATACACCGTGCTGCTCACGCCCGGCTCGCCGGATTTTCTCGGCGTCACGTCGCGCGCCGCCACCTTCACGGCGCTCGGACTGGGCATTGCATGGCTCGGCGAGCGCCTGCGCACGACGGTCCAGCAATCAAGCGCGCGCTTGGCGCATCTCGAATCGATTCTCGCCACCGTCCCGGATGCGATGATCGTCATCGACGAGCGCGGGCTGATTCAATCATTCAGCCTCGCGGCCGAGCGCCTGTTCGGCTATCGCGGCAGCGAGGTGATCGGCAAGAACATCAGGATGATGATGCCGTCGCCCTATCGCGAGGGTCACGACGGTTATCTCGCGCGCTACATGCAGACCGGCGAGAAGCGGATCATCGGCATCGGCCGCGTGGTCGTGGGCGAACGCCGGGACGGCTCGACCTTCCCGATGGAACTCGCGGTCGGCGAGATGCGATCGAACAACGCGCGGTTCTTCACCGGCTTCATCCGCGACCTCTCGGAACGGCAAAAGACCGAGGCGCGCCTGCAGGAGCTGCAATCCGAGCTCGTGCACATCTCGCGCCTGACCGCGATGGGCGAGATGGCCTCGGCGCTCGCGCACGAACTCAACCAGCCGCTGTCGGCCATCGCCAACTACATGAAGGGCTCGCGCCGGCTGCTCGAAGGTCGCACCGACGAGCAGACCACGCTGGTGCGCGACGCGATGGACAAGGCGGCCGAGCAGTCCCTGCGGGCCGGACAGATCATCCGCCGCCTGCGCGATTTCGTGGCGCGCGGCGAAAGCGAGCGGCGGGTCGAGAGCGTCAAGAAGCTGATCGAGGAGGCGAGCGCGCTCGCGCTCGTCGGCGCCAAGGATCAGGGCGTGCGCGTGCTTTTCCGGCTCGACTCGGCCATCGACCTCGTGCTCGCCGACAAGGTGCAGATCCAGCAGGTGCTGCTCAACCTGATGCGCAACGCGATCGAGTCGATGGACCAGTCCGAGCGGCGCGAGCTGGTGCTCGCCGTCGCGCCGGCTGAAGCCGGCACGGTCGACATCAGCGTCGCCGACACCGGCTCGGGGATCGCGGAGGATATCCTGCCGCACCTGTTCCAGCCTTTCGTCACGTCGAAGCGGCATGGGATGGGCGTGGGACTCTCGATCTCGCGCACCATCATCGAGGGGCACGGCGGGCGCCTGTGGGCGGACGCCAACCCGGGCGGCGGCACGGTTTTCCACTTTACGCTGCGTGCCGTGACCGAGGAGGATACGGACGATGGAAACTGATTCGATCGTGCACGTCATCGACGATGACGAGGCCATGCGGCAGTCGCTGAGCTTCCTGCTCAGGGCCGCCGGCCTCAAGGTCGAGACCCATGACAGCGCCACCGCATTCCTCAGCCGCGTTGCGACCAGCAAGCCGGGCTGTGTGATCACCGACGTGCGCATGCCGGACCTTTCCGGCATCGATCTGCTGCATCGGTTGAATGAGCTGCATGCCAATCTGCCGGTCATCGTCATTACCGGACACGGCGACGTGCCGCTCGCCGTCGAGGCGATGAAGTCCGGGGCGATGGATTTTCTGGAAAAGCCGTTCGACGACGAGGCCCTGCTCGGCGCCGTCACGGCGGCGCTGCGTCACCAGGGAGCCGACGCCAAGCGCGAGGCCGACCGCGCGGAGATCATTGACAAGCTCGCGACGCTGTCCAATCGCGAGCGCCAGGTCCTCGAGGGACTGGTGGCCGGCCACCCCAACAAGACGATCGCCTATGATCACGGCATCAGCCCGCGCACCGTCGAGATCTATCGCGCCAACCTGATGTCGAAGATGAAGGCGACGAGCCTGTCCGATCTGGTGCGCATGGCGCTGATCGGCGGCATCGTGGATGGTGAAAGTGCGCCGAAGCCGGCAAGGCCGCCAAGATAGCCGCCCGCGCAAGCCGGTTGATCCAGCGCAAGGCGCCGCGCCGGGCAGGCGATAGCTTTAGAGCAGGTACGCAGGAGAGCGCGATGTGGTGGAACAGCGCCGGGAGCACGGCTTGGCCGACGCCGTGGATGTTCTTCGGCCCTGTCATGATGGTGATCTTCGTCATCGCCTGCATTGCGGTGATCGGTTTGATGCTGCGCGGCGGGACGCGTGCCGGGCACGACGGCGACCCACAGTCGTGACAGCGGCCGCGGACAATTCGAGAAACGACTTTTTGAGGCAGATCAAAGCGCCTTCTGTGCCTTTGATGTGGAGTGTTCCGGACGAAGAGCGCCGCAAGCACGTGAAAAGGGGCAATTTGCCGAGCCACAATGTTGAATGCCGCACACCAGCCCGCGGTTGCGAACCCGCTCGTCATCGTCGTCGATGACGACGCGGCGGTACGCGGCTCGCTGAAATTCGCCCTGGAAATCGAAGGGTTCGCGGTACGCGCCTATGCGAAGGGCGATGATCTGATGGGCGACGCGGCGCTGTCCGAATGCGCGTGCCTCATCATCGACCAGAAGCTTCCCGGCATGACCGGCATCGACGTGGTGGCGGCGCTGCGCAGGCAGCGCATCGCAACGCCGGCGATCCTGATCACCAGCCATCCGACCGATATTCTGCAAGCGCGGGCGGCCCAGGCCGGCATCCCGATCGTGGAAAAGCCCCTGCTCGGCAACGCGCTGATCGATCGCGTGCGCGCCGCCGTAGCGAACCCGCCGACCGCCCATTGAGTTGCGCCGAGCGTCCCATCTGGTCGCATTCTCTTCGATGAACCGGTTTCCACTCCGAGGAAAGATGCCTTAGCTCCCGCCGCTTGATCCACGTCAACGCCACCGTGCGGCCTTGCGGCCAATTAATGGTATCTTGCTCACGCACGCAGCCAGGAACCCCCTCCATGATCAAAGACATCGTCGTCAATCTTTCGGTCGGCGAGGCGTCCGACGCGGCGACCGAATATGCGGTCTCGGTCGCGGCCGCGTTCGAGGCGCATCTCGCCGGCATCGCCTTCGCCTATGAGCCGGCGGCGGCGGAGTTCGGCTACGAGGGCGTGGCCGTGAGCCTGATCGAGGCGGAGCGCGCCAAATCCGCCCGTGCCGCCAAGGCCGCCATCGCCAAGTTCGAGGAAAGCGCCCGACGCAACAGCATCTCCGCCGAGTCGCACCAGTTCGAGGCGGCTTTCGCCAATGCCGGAGACCACTTCGCGACCATCGCGCGCCGGTTCGACCTTGCGATCGTCACCCAGGCGGAGCCGCGCAAGGTGGTGCCGGAGGAAATGATCATCGAGGCCGTGCTGTTCGATTCCGGCCGGCCGGTTCTCGCCGTGCCCTACATCCAGAAGGCGGGCCTCTCGCTCGAGCGCGTGATGGTGTGCTGGGACGGCAGCCGCAACGCGGCGCGTGCCGCGGCCGACGCCATGCCGTTCCTCGCGCGCGCCAACAACGTCGAGGTCGTGATGGTGACGGGCGAACGCACGAAAAGCGACGAAATGCCGGGCGCCGACATCGCCCAGCATCTGGCGCGTCACGGCCTCAAGGTGACGGTGCAGCGCATCGTCTCGGTCGAGACGGACGTCGCCAACACCATCCTGTCCTACGCGGCCGATGCCGGCACCGATTTCATCGTGATGGGCGGCTACGGTCATTCACGCCTGCGCGAATTCGTGCTCGGCGGTGCGACGCGCGGCATCCTCGCCGCCATGACGGCGCCGGTGCTGATGTCACACTGAGGAAGGCCGTTCCGACCGTTCCGCATGCGGGTGCGGCTCGCCGGTTTCCTCGGTGTCTTCGATCTCCTCGGTCAAGAGATCGCCCTTGGCGCCGCCGCCGCGCATCTCGATGCGCCTGCGCGCCACCTCGCGGATGCGGTCGGCGATGCGCGGCTGGCGCTCCATGAGGGCGCGCAGGTCGTGCGCGTCGAGGACGAGCAGGCTGGTGCGCACCAGCGCAGTCGCCGTGGCGGACCGGCGCGCGCGCCGCAGCGCCGCGATCTCGCCGAAGAAATGGCCGGCGCCGAGGCGCACGCGCTCGCGCTCGAGCGCGATCTCGACCTCGCCGGCGGCGACGAAATACATCGAGTGGGCCGCTTCGCCGCGCCGCACGATCACCTCGCCGGCCTCGACCTGCTGGGCGCGCAGCAGTTCCATGATATCGGCGATCTCGATCGCACTCAGCCCGGCAAACACCGGCACCCGCGCGACCATGCCCCAGGTGACGACGAAATCGCGGCGATGCACCTCTTCGGCGAAGGCGGTCGCGATGATGCCGACCGGCAAGGCGATCATGACGAGGCCGGTGATGACCGTCGCGGAGGCGACGAGCTTGCCGAGCACGGTTTTCGGAAGGACGTCGCCGAAGCCGATCGTGGTCAAGGTGCCGATCGCCCACCACATGGCGTCGGGAATCGTGCCGAACTTGTCGGGCTGCGCGGCGCGCTCGACCAGATGCATGACGGCGGCAGACACGAGCGTCGCGCCGAGCAGAATCACCAGGCAGCCGAACAGCGCTCGGCGCTCGGCATAGAGCGCCGAAAGCAGCGAGCGCATCCCGGGCGAGTAGCGCGCGAGCTTGAGAAAGCGGACGATGCGGAAGATCAGAATGACACGCAGGTCGGCGGGGCCCGCAAAGGCGAGCCAGAACGGCAGCACCGCGGCTAGATCGATAATGCCGAACGGGCTCAGCATGAACTTGATCCGCGCCACCACCCCGCCGAGGTGGCGATAGGGCGCGTGCTCGACCGCAACCCAGATGCGCAGCACGTATTCGGCGGTGAAGACGACGAGCGAAAACATTTCCAGCGCGAAGAACAAGGCGTGGAATCGCGCCCGATAGTCGGGCACCGATTCCAGGACGACCGCGATCACGTTGACGAGGATCAGCGCGACGATGAATTGCCCGGTGATCCGGCCGAGCCGGTCGCCGATCGGCCCATGTTCGAGGATGCCGTAGAGGCGGCGGCGCAACTGCGCGACGGCCCGGTGGCGTTGCGGATTCATGGCGCTTGGCAATTCACCGACGTATCATCCCGACCGCCTCATTTTTCGATACTTGGCATTCGGCTCGGCATCAAGCAACCGCTCCGGCAGGTCACCGGTTGTCCGCAGCGGTCATGCCGGGCCCGACCGCGAATCGCCGCTCGATCGCGCCGAGCGTCGTCGTCGGCTCACCGGCGACGGGCAATTCAGCGGGCGCCCCGCGAAACAGGACGCCGAGATCGAAGCCGTCGTCGGCAAGCGCGGCCGCGATGGCGGCGGCGCGGTCCGAGCTCGCCGGCGGGCCCGGCCGCACGGCCCGCTTCCACGCGCTCTGTTCGGGCCGGTAGGTCACGCAGGGGCTCAGCACTTCGAGGAATGCAAGACCCGGCCAGCGGATACCTTCGACGATCAGCTCCGCGAGGTCATCCGGCCGCCCGGCGAAACCGCGACCGACGAAATTCGCGCCCGCCGCGAGCGCAAGCGCGACCGGATTGAGCGGACGCAGGCCGATGCCGCCCGGCGCGATCTCGCTGTCCCAATCGGGCTCGGTGGTCGGCGAGGGCTGGCCCTTGGTCATGCCGTAAACGCGGTTGTCCATCACGATGTAGAGCATGTCGACATTGCGCCGGCAGGCATGAACGAAGTGATTGCCGCCGATCGAGTACCCGTCGCCGTCGCCGCCGACCGCGATCACCTCGAGGTCGGGCCGCGCCAGCTTGAGCCCGGTCGCGACCGCGAGCGCGCGGCCGTGCACGCCGTGGAAGCCATAGCAGCTCGTATAGGCGGGAAGCCGCGACGAGCAGCCTATACCGGAGACGAGCACGATCTCGTGCGGCGGGCGTCCATGGGCGGCGAGCGCCCGCTCGAGGCCGGCGAGAACGCCGAAATCCCCGCAGCCAAGGCACCAGATCGGATGAGCGCCCGATTGGAAATCCTTGACGCCAAGAGGATTGACGCAATGCGCCTGCGCTATTGCGGCATGGTCGTCCATGTGGGCACTCCCTCGCCGACATAGCCGGCAATCTCGGCCGGGCGAAACGGCAGCGGCCCGGGCCGCGCGATCGTCTCGGCCGCGGCCGGAACGGCCTTGTGGCCGAGCAGGTGATGATAAAGCTGCGCGCCGTGATTCTGCTCGATGACCAGCACCCGGCGCACGCCGTCGAGCGCACGCGCCAGCGCCTTCCGGGGCACCGGCGCGAGCTGGCGCAGGCCGATGACGCGTAGCGGGCGTCCTCTCGCCGCAAGCTCGCGTGCCGCCGCGCGCGCCGCGCCGACGGCTGAGCCGAACGCGATGATGGCGATCGTGCCCTCGCCCCAGCATTCGCCCCACAGATCGTCCGGCTCGAACTGTGCGAGTTTTTTCGCGCGCTTGTTGATCTGGGCGACATGCGCGCTCGCGCCGCTCACCGGCAGGCCGACCTCATTGTGCGTCAGGCCTTCCGCAACCCACTGATAGCCGGGCGCGCCGGGCCGCGGCATCGGCGTGACCGGATCGGGCCCGATCGCGTAGCGCTTGAACGCCGCACCGGCCGCGACGCCATTGGTCCGGCGCGCAAGCGGACTCGGCCGCACGACCGGCGGATCGATCACCATACGGCCCTGGCCGAGCGCCTGGTCGGAGAGCACGACGACCGGGAGCTGCAGCGCCTCGGCGACATGGACGGCGCGCTCCCCCGTCGCGATGCAGTCGGCGACCGACAGCGGCGCGAGCACGATCCGTGGCGCGTCGCCATGGCCGCCGTGAATCGCGACGTTGAGATCGCTCTGCTCGGTCTTCGACGGGATGCCGGTCGACGGTCCTGCCCGCATCACGTCGACGACGACCGCGGGGATCTCGGCCGCGACCCCCAAGCCGATCGCCTCGGTCATCAGGGCAAAGCCCGGGCCGGACGTGACCGTCATGGCCGGCACGCCGCCATAAGAGGCACCCAGCACCATGTTGATCGCCGCCAGCTCGTCCTCGGCGAGCACCAGATGCCCGCCGAGCTTCTTGAGCTCGGGCGCGAGCCATTCGACGAGACCGGTCGCGGGCGTGATCGGATAGCACGCGACGAAGCGCACGCCACCGCGCAATGCGCCGAGCGCGATCGCCTCGTTGCCGCTGATCTCCCAGCGTTGCGCCGGGTTTGCGGGCGCGAGCTTGCAATCCAACGGCAGCGCCGCGCCGGCGGTCTCGCCGGCAAGCGCGGTTGCAAGGTTTGTCTCCAGCACCTCGGGGGCCCGGCGGGCAAAAATATCGGCAAGCGCGGCGCGCAAGTGGCACAGTCCGAGCCCGGCCAGCTCCGCGACAGCGCCGGCCGCAAACATGTTCATGCGCCGCCCTTCCGCCGCCTGTTTCGCTTTCCCCTTGGGAGCGCCCATCGGGAAATCGATGACCCGCGCGTTCGCTCTGGCGATGGCGGGAGGGATGACGCCGGCGGCCGGATCGGCGAGGATGACGCTGCCGGCATCAAGCGGGATTTCCGGCGCGAACTGATCGACCTTGTCCCAGTCGAGCGCAACGAAGAGATCGAAGCGGTCGGGTTGCGCCAGCACCGGCTCGGTTGCGAGCTGCACGAGCGCCGCGGCTTCGCCGCCGCGAACCTGGGGGCCGAAGAGCTGGGTCATCAACCCGTAATAGCCGGCGCGCGCCGCCGCCCGCAGCAGCACGGCGCCGGCCGTCATGGCGCCGGCGCCGCCGCTTCCCGCAAACACCACCGAAAAGGATCGGCGCGTCACCGGTGCCTCCCGCTCACACCAAGCCGAGCCAGCGCCAATAGGTCGCGCCGAGCAACGGCGCCGGCCGTCATGGCGCCGGCGCCGCCGCTTCCCGCAAACACCACCGAAAAGGATCGGCGCGTCACCGGTGCCTCCCGCTCACACCAAGCCGAGCCAGCGCCAATAGGTCGCGCCGAGCACGAGCGTGAGCACGTAGGCAAGCACCGTGAGCACAAGCCCGGTGCGCACGAAGTCGCGCACGACGAAGGTCTCGGTGCCGTAGGCGACCATGCCCTGCGGCGAGTTGACCGGGAGGATGAAGCCGAAGCTGACCACGAACTGCAGCACCAGCGTCATGCCGAGCACGCTCAGCCCCGGCGTCTGCACCTTCTGCATCACCGCGATGACGATCGGGATCATCGCAGAGGCGAGCGCTGTCGCACTGGCAAAGCCGAGATGGATGACGACCAGGAACGCCGCCATGACGGCAAGGATGGCAAGTACCGAGAGGTGATTCAGCCCGAACCAGTCGACGATCAGGTTGGCGAGCCATTGCGCCGCCTGGGTCTGCAGGAGTGCGGTCCCGAGGCTGATGCCGACGCCGAACAGCACGATGGTGCCCCACGGAATGCGCGCATTGGCCTGCTTCCAGTCCATGACGCCGATGAACGGCAGGAACAGGAGCGCGACCGCGACCGTCGTCGTGGTCTGACTGTCGAAGGAATGCAGGTAGCCTTCGGTCGCCCAGAAGCAGAGCAGGATGAGGGAGATCGCGAGCAGGCGCTTCTCCTTGCCGGTCATGGGACCGAGCTCGCTCAGCGCCTTGTCGACCACCTCCTGTCCGCCCGGGATGGTCTCGGCCTCCGGCGGCATCATCATCATCATGATGAAGTAAAGGCCGATCGACATCAGGATCGAGAACGGCGCCGCGGCGATGAACCAGCTCACCCAGGTGACATCCTGGCCGAGTACCGTGTGGATGAAGCCGATCGCGACCATGTTCTGCGCCGCCGCGGTCTTGATGCCGACGTTCCAGATGCTCACCGCCTGGACCGTGGTGATCATCAGCAGGCCGGCGAAACGGCTCTTCTTGTCGACCCCGAAGGCGAGCACGACGCCCATCATGATCGGGATGACGGCGGCCGCCCGCGCGGTCGCGCTCGGCACCAGGAAGGCAAGGATGAAGGAGACGACGATGCTGCCCATCACGACGCGGCTGGCGCGCGCGCCGACCCGGCGCAGCACGAGGAGCGCGATGCGGCGATCGAGTCCGGTGATCGTCATGGCGGCGGCGAGGAACAGCGCGGCGGCCACGAGCGTGAGCGCCACGTTGCCGAATCCGCTCATGGCGGTGGTGAGCCCCGAGACGGTGCCGATCAGCACCTTGGGATTGGTGAGGCTCGGTGCCGTGCCGAGGAGCACCGCCATCAGGGCGGCGATGACGGCGGCACTGATCGCGTAGTCAAGCGCCTCGGTGACCCACACGACGACCGCGAAGCCGAAGATCGCCAGCATGCGCTGGCCGGCGATTGGCAGCCCGGCGGGCGTCGGCATCAGCAGGATCGCGACCATGACTGCGACGCCGAGCAGCAGTCCCCACGTGGCTCCGAATGAGCCGGCCCCTTTGGCCGCCGGTTGCGCCGCCGTCGCCGGCGCGCGCTCTGCAATCGACATGGCTTGGCTCCCAAATCGGGTTGGTATGCGGGGAGTATTGGCGCGGCGCGACCATGCCGCTTTGAGGGAAATCAATTGTTTCCGATCTGCAGCCGTCGAAACGACGGCCGCCGCGTAAACGCAGATCGCGCCCCGCGCCGGCGGGCGCGGAGCGCGCTCAACGCGTCGCCGCGATCAGGCGGCGGCCTTGACCTCGACTTTCTTCACCTGCGCGGCGGCTGGCTTCGGCACCTTCACGGTGAGCACGCCATTGGCGATGCTCGCGTGGATGGCGTCCGCGTCGACGCCCGCCGGCAGCTCGAGGGAGCGCTCGAACGCGCCGTAGCTGCGCTCCACCAGGTGATAGTTCTTGTCCTTCTCTTCCTTCTCGGCTTTCTTCTCGCCGCGGATCGTCAGCACACCGTCCGCGACGTTGATCTGCACGTCTTTGTCCTCGAGTCCCGGCAACTCCGCCGTGATCTCGAACTCCTTGTCGGTCTCGGTCACATCCATGCGCGGCGTCATCGCGGGCACGGCGGCCGACGCAAGCATCGGCAGACCGAAGCGCGGGAAGCCGCGGGTGAACTCGTCGAACACACGGTCGATCTCGCGTTGCAGCGAGTCGAACGGGTTGGCGTCACGGCGCGCCACCTCACGGTCGCGGCCGATCGGCATCAGCGATCTCAGGTTCATGGTGTCCTCCATCGGTTCGATCCGCCCCGGCGGGCGAACCTGATGAAAACCGAATCCCTGTACAGCTTTCGCCGCGCCTGCGCATTGAGGTTAGTCAAACGCCAGCGCATATCCCAGCGAAGGGGGCACCGGTTCGCCGACAAGGATATGCGCCAACGCGTGAATCAATCCTCCGGCGCTTCGACGACGACGCCAGTGTTCGGCTCGATCCAGATCAAGTGATCTTCGACCTTCTTGACCCCCGGGATGTTCTCCGCCGCGATGCGGATCGCCTGACGCTCGCGCTCGTCGGTAAGCGCGCCCGACAGCTTCACCACCCCGTCCTTGACGACCACGTCGATCAGCCCGACCGGCGCCCAGGGCTGCTTCTTCAGCTCGGCCATCAATCGCTCGCGGATCCCCGCATCGCCGGCGGCGACCGGATGCTCGGCGAGCGCGAGGTTCGCGAGCGCCCGCATCAGGTTGGCGCGGGTCACGATGCCGACCACCTTGCCGCCGCGCACGACCGGGACGCGCTTGACGCGATGGCGTTCCATCACGTGCACGACCTGTTCGAGCGGCGCGTCTTCGGTCACGGTATATACATCGGGCGTCATCACCTCGCTGACCTTGCGGCCGCTCGCATGTGCGTAATCGGTGGCGAGCCGGCCGGGGCCGAGCAGGAACTCGACGAAGCGCGAATGTTTGCGTTGCGTGCCGGTCTCGGTGCGACGCAGAAAATCTCCCTCGGTGACCACCCCTTGCAGGTTGCCGGTGGCATCGACCACCGGCAGCCCGCTGATCTTGTGCTGCAGCATCAGCCGCACCGCCTCGAGCACCGACTCGTCCGGCCCGATCGACACGACGTCGCGTGTCATCACATCCATCACTTGCATGCCCGTCTCCCTAACGCCTTCCGCCCCAAGGCCTATCCGAATAGGTCCGCGATCCGGCTGTTCATTGAGGAATATCAAAGATTTCCGCGATCGGCACCCATCCGATGGCATGCCGGCTCATTGTTTGAGCATGATCTTTGCCGACCTGCCTTCGCCCGCCGAAGCACCAACCAAATGATCAATGGTGCCAGGGCTTCGCGCAGGCGGGAAACCGGTATCCACCCCGGATCAAGTCCGGGGCAGGCTTTTTCGCGATCAGGCTCTTCGCGCGTGCGACGGACGCGGCGATCAGGCGTCGCGCGTCACCACGAGCTTCTGATAGAGGCCGCCGAAGAACGGCTGGCGTCGCAGTCCTCGAACGGGGCGTCCCGCCGGCAGCCAATCGGCGATCTCGCGCCGCCACAGATCGAGCGCGAAGGGCTCGAGCGTCGCGAGCAGCGGGCGCCACAAATAGCGCAACGGGTGCCACCAGCGCGGCTGGGCGTAATCGACGATGACGATCGTTCCGCCCGGCCGCACCACGCGGAGGACCTCACTCAGCGTGCGTTCGCGATCCTCGCGCGGCTGTTCGTGCAGCAGGAAGAACACCACCGCCCGATCGTAGCGGCCGTCCGGCACCTCCAGCTTCGTCGAGTCCATGCGCAGCAGCTGCGCCGGCGCGTCGGCCGGCAGCTTGCGCCGCAAGTTGTCGAGCTGCACCGGCAGCACGTCGATCACGTCGAGCGTGCCGCCGCCGGCGGCCACCCGCTCGCTCAGCCGGCAGGTCAGGTCGCCGTAGACGCAGGCGACCTGCAGAGTACGGCCGGGCAGCCGCTCCCCCAGCTCGCCCAACGCGGCATCGCGCAACCGGCCATAATTCCCCCACAGGATGAGGTTGGTGAGCCACTGGCGTTCGAAGAATTTGACCGCCCGGGGATGGACGTAGGCCCACCAGTAATGGGTATTGAGATAGTGCGGCACGCCGGCGTGGTCGCGAAAATGGTGCACGGGCGCAATCGCGGGTTTGGTCGAGACCCTTGCCTCACGAAGCCCGCCGTAGGTCAGTGACATGGAAGTTTCCTCGCTCGCGGTGGCCGCGAGGCCCTCTTCTAAGCGCGTCGGCGCCGCCGCACGTTGAGACAGATCAAAAAACCAGCCCCTTTTCGCCGTTCGATTCGCCGGGGACCGCCATCATGGCCGAAATCCGTGGAAAATCCCAATAGTTCCGCCCTTGTTCGCCCACTGCTTTAGACTATAGATGCCGGCCACGGGGCAGGAGAAAGTGTCGTCATGAACCGCAAGATTCTGATCATGGGCCTACCCGGCGCGGGCAAGACCACGCTCGCGCGCGCGCTGGGGCCGATGCTCAATGCCGTGGTGTTCAACAACGACGAGGTGCGCAAGAACATCAACCGCGACCTCGGCTTCACCATGGAGGACCGGGTCGAGCAGGCCCGCCGCATGGGCTGGCTGTGCGACCGCGTGGTCGAGAGCGGCGGCATCGCGATCGCCGACTTCATCTGCCCCACCGCGGAGACGCGCGCCGCCTTCGGCGAGGCGTTCACGGTGTTCGTCGACCGCATCGAGGCGGGCCGGTTCGAGGACACCAACCGGGTGTTCGTGCGGCCGGAGCATTTCGACGTGCGGGTGGAAGCGGATGGAACACCCCAGTACTGGGCCGAGCGGATTTTCCGGCTGCTGCGGCCGGCGTTCGATCCCAAGCGCCCGACCGCGCTGTTCATCGGCCGCTACCAGCCGTTCCATGACGGCCACCGGCGGCTGATCGAGGAGGGATTCCGGCGCGTCGGGCAGGTGTGCATCGCGGTGCGCGATACACAGCACACCGACGAGAAGAATCCGCTGTCGTTCTTCGACGTGAGCCGGCGCATCGAGGCGGCGCTGCGCCCCTATGCGGGCCGCTTCGTCATCGTGCCGCTGCCGAACATCACCCACGTGTTCTACGGCCGTGATGTCGGCTACGTGGTCGAGCGGATCGTGCTCGACGACGCGACGGAGGCGATTTCGGCAACCGAAACGCGCAAGAAGGCCGGGCTGGCGTGACGCTGCCGCGATCCGGCGCATATCCCCGCGAGTGAAGAGATTGAACTAAGGCTCGCGCAGCCCTTCGTCGAACAGGCGCACGACCGGATCCAGCAAATAGGAAATGACCGTGCGCTTGCCGACCACCATTTCGGCGGTGGTCGTCATGCCGGGAATGAGGCGGAAGTCCTTCGGCACGTTGCGCAGCTGCAACGGCCCGAGCGCGATGCGGGCGCGAAAGAATGCGGGCTGGCCGTCCGGCTTGCTGGCCGGGGTGCGCGCGTTCTTGTCGTCCTGGAACGAGTTCTCGGTGATCACGCGCAGCGTGCCGGCGATCGTGCCGTGCCGCTGGTAGGGCAAGGCATCGAGCTTGACGCGCACCTCATCGCCGACGCGCAGGCGCGCGACGTCGGCGCTGTCGACGTCGACCTCGGCCTCGATCCGGTTTCCCATCGGCACCAACGTGATCAGCGGCTCGGCCTCCTTGGCGACCGAGCCGATCGAGCGCTGGCCGAGCTCGAGCACGACGCCGTCCTCCGGCGCGCGCAGGACGACGAGCGAGCGGCGGCGCTGCGCGCTCGCGAGCTGCTGGACCGCGGTCGCGATGTCCTGCTGCACCGTGGTGAGCCGCTCGCCCGCCTCGCGCACCCAGTTGTTGATGTATTTCTCCTTCTGCTCGCGCGCCGAGGCGACCTGCTGCAGCAGCTCCTTCTCCTGCGACTGCTTCTCGGCCAGCTGATCGCTGAGGCTCAGCCGATCGAGCTGGCTGGTGAGCAGGTTGAGCTTGGAACCGGCGGAAAGCGAATAGAGCTCCTTGCGCATCGCCTCGATCTGGGTGGTCACCTTGAGGCGTTCCTGCAGGCCTTGCTGCGCCTCGCGATTGGTTGCCAGCGCGGCCTGGTAACGCGCGGTGTCGGCGTCGTCCGACGAGACCGCCGCCGCGTACTCGGCGTGGCGATGCTGGTACACGGCGATCTGCAGCGCGAGATATTTGGGGTCGAGCGAGGCATTGTCGTCAGCGGAGGGAAACGGCTTCTGGTAGATCTCGGCCTCCAGCCGCCGCTCCTCGGCGCGCATGCTGTTGAGGCGCTCGCGCGTCGCGACCTCTTGCGATTCGGTGAAGGTCGGGTCGAGCGTCGCCAGCACTGACCCCGCCTTCACGTAGTCGCCGACGCCGACGTCGATCGTGCGGATGACGGCGGTCTCCAGCGGCTGCACCACGATCATCGGATCGACCGTGATCAGCTTGCCGCGCGCCGTGACGACCCGGTCGACCCGGGATAGGCTCGCCCACAGCGCCGCGCCGATGATCAGCGCCGCCACGATATAGACGACGCTGCGCGCGACGAAGGGAAGCGGACGCTCCTCGATCACGACCGCGTCGGGCTGGAACGCCACCGCCGCCTGGTCGACGCGCTTCGCCGGCGGCGGCGCCGGCTTGCGGAAGGGAAGCAATCGCGCGCTCATCGGAACGACCTGCTCTGCTTGTCCCACAACAACCGATAGGTCAGGCAGCTGGCGAGCAAATTATCATGCGGCCCGTTGCCGACGATCTGGCCCTTGTCGAACACCAGAATGTTGTCGCAATTGCGCAACGAGGAGAGGCGGTGCGACACGACGATCGTGGTCTTGCCCTCGACGATGCGCGACATGTTGTCCTGCACGATCATCTCGCTTTCCGGGTCGAGCGCGCTGGTCGCCTCGTCGAGCAGCAGGATGGTGGGGCGCCGCACCAGCGCGCGCGCGATGGCGAGGCGCTGGCGCTGGCCGCTCGACAGGTTGGCGCCGCCCTCTTCCAGCGGCGTGTCGTAGCCCTGCGGCAGCCGCTCGATGAATTCCTCGGCGCCTGCCTGGCGCGCCGCCCAGGCGACCTCCTCGAAGGAGGCGCCGGTCTTGCCGGACGAGATGTTGTCGCGGATGGTGCCGCGAAAGAGGAAGCTCTCCGGCAGCACCACCGCCATGTGGTTGCGCAGGTGGACCTTGTCGAGCTCGCGGATGTCGTAGTCGTCGATGCGGATCAGGCCGCGCTGGACCGCGTAGAGCCCCTGCAGGAGCCGCATCACGGTGCTCTTGCCCGATCCGCTGCGCCCGACGATGCCGATGACCTGCCCCGGCTCGATCGAAAAGGTGATGCGGTCGAGCGCCGTGATGGGCGAGCTCCCGTAGTTGAAGCTCACGTCCTCGAACGTCACCTTGCCGCGGATCGCCGGGCGCAGGCCGCGCGACATGCCGGGCTCGGAGACCGCGTTCATCACGTTGCCGAGCATGCGGACCGACAGCAGGACCTCCTGGAACTCGTTGATCAGCGCCGTGATCTGCACCAGCGGGCCGGTGACGCGGCCGGCGAGCATCTGGAAGGCGACGAGCGCGCCGACCGTCAGCGTGCCGGCGAAGATCGATTGCACGCCGATGACGATCACCGCGATGAGCATCGCCTTCTCGATGGTCGACGAGGCGGCACGCGCGAGCGTCGACACCCGGCCGACCTCGATGCGCCGCTCGATCGCATGCGCCGAGCTCTGGTCCCAGGCGCGCGCCTGCATCGGCTCGAGGCCGAGCGCCTTGACGGTGGCGATGCCATGGATGGCCTCGACCAGCATGGCCTGCCGTTCGCCTTCGGCGCGATAGAGCTCGGTGAGCCGCCGGCGGAACGTGGCCGCCAGCACGCCGATGATGGCGGCGATCAGCGAGGCGCAGACCAGGACCACCAGCGTCAGCTCCCAGCTGTAGAAGATCAGGATCGGCAGGAACACGAACAGCGCGGTCGCGTCGAGCAGCGTGAACAGCAGGCGGCCCGACAGGAACTCGCGGATGCGCTGGTCCTGCTGCATGTGCTTGGAAATGACGCCGGCGAGATTGCGCTCGAAGAAATCGACCGGCAGCGAGATCATCTTGCGGAAGATCGTGGTGGCGAGCCGGATGTCGATCTTGCTGGTGGCGTAGAGCAGGATCATGCCGCGCGCATAGTTGAGCGCGCCTTCGAACAACAGCGCCAGCACGACGCCGACAGTGAGCACGATCAGGGTCGCCTCGACGCGGTGCACGACCACGCGATCGATCATCAGCTGAAAGAAGATCGGACCCGCGAGCGCGAGCACGTGCAAGGTGAGCGCGGCGATGACCACGTCGCCGAAGGCCCGCTTCTGCCGCAGGAACTCGGGGATGAACCAGCGCAGGCCGAACGGCTGGGCCGCGTCGGTGAGGGCGTATTTGCGTTTGACGAAGAGAACCTCGCCGTCCCAGTTCGCCTCGAGCGTGGCGCGGTCCCAGAACAGGAACCCCTGCTTGGGGTCGCGCAGATCGCGCACCACGACCTGCAGGCCGTCCTCGCTCTCCTTGAGGCCGGAAAAGATGACCGATTCGCCGTCGCGCAGCGGCAGGATCGCGGGCAGCGCCTGGCCGAGGCCGGAAAGCCGGCGCCATGACATTCTCGCGAGCTTGGCGCTGAGCCCGACCTTCTGGGCGACTTGGACGAGGTTGGCCGGCGTCACCCGGCCATCGCGGCCCGGGCTCGCAACTTGCAGCAGGTAAGGTTCCGACAGGTCGAGGCCATGGAAGCGGGCGATCGCCGCAAGGCAGGCCAGGCCGGAAAGACCGGGGCGTGGAGCGACCGCGATATTCATTTGATTCTTGGGTGGGTTGGCACGCTCAACCTGTGATCACCGTTATCCCATTGTGGCACCTTTCGTCCACCATAGCGCGGCGCAATACGGCGGGTGCATGTCAAGTCGCTGATTTCACGAAATAATCTAAACAATTGCCGCTGCAATGCCAAGCCGACTGAAGGACAAATTCCAGGCACCTGCGCGAACTCTTTCAAGACTGTTAATAAACCGCGCAATACCGCACTTTATTACCCCCAGTTGTAAAAGGGTCACAGCCACGCGGAAGGCGCCTCCGTATAACTACGCATATTCGCTGTAGCCGTTCTGAGTGTGGACACGCGTCGGATTGGCACGAGTCCGGGGACTGGCATGAGAAATTTCCTGATCCGAAGCATCGGACTGCTGGCCATCACGTTCGGCCGCGCCGCGGTGGCTGCCGATCTATCGGCGCCGGTCTACAAGGCGCCTCCCCCGGTTGCGGTCGACCTGTGGAATGGATTCTACGGTGGCGTTAATGCCGGCGGCGGGATCAGCCGCAACCGCACCAACGACACGGAAGTCGTGCCCGGGGTCGCGACGTTTGCGTCGCCGGTCATCGGCAATGATGTCTTCAATCACGCGCTGAGCGGCGGGGTCTTCGGCGCGCAGCTGGGCTGGAACCGGCATGTCGCTCCGGCCTGGCTCCTCGGTCTCGAGGCCGACGCGCAATGGTCGAGCCAATCGCAATCGTCCTGCATTTCTGCCTGCTTGCCGGGTGAGGCGTTCGTCACGCTCCTTTCCGTGACCGATGACCAGTCGTTGAAATGGCTCGGCACGGCGCGTGCCCGCTTCGGCTGGCTCGCGCCGAACGGTTCGCTGTGGTACGCGACGGGCGGGGCGGGCTGGGGGCAGGTCGAAGACACGGTCACGCTGGCGGCAACGCCCGGGTATTTCCTGTCGGGAGCGACGACGAGTGCGGCGACCTTCAGCCACGACAGAATCGGCTGGGCAATCGGCGCAGGCGTCGAAACGCCGCTTGCGCGCAACTGGTCGCTCAAGGCGGAATATCTCTACGTCGATCTCGGCCGGGTGACCGATTCGTTCACCGTTGCGCTGGGCCCCGCCATTCAGACCGGGGCGATGCAGACGACGACGAATTCCTATTCCATTCACGACAACATCGTGCGGGTGGGCGTCAACTATCACTTCGGTGAACCGGGTGTCGTGATGGTGTACGCCGGGCCTGCTTATGCGGCTGCTGGACCGGTTAACGCGCCGACGCAATGGAACGGCTTTTACGCCGGGCTCAACGGCGGCGGCAGCCTCGCACGCAATCCCACGACCGACACATCGCTCGTCACGCCGGAGCTGGCGTTCCCGGTGTTCGGCGCCGACAGTTTCAGTCGCGCGCCGTTCGGCGGCATCTTCGGCGCACAGGTGGGCGCAAATTGGCGAGCCGCTCCGTCCTGGGTGCTCGGCCTGGAGACCGATTTCCAATGGTCCGGCGAAAATGACTCGGCCTGCATCTCACAATGCTTGCCGACCGGCGTCGCCGGCGTTCCGGGCGTGACGCCCGGCAATCTCCTGGGACTGATCGATCAGGAGTCGCTCAAGTGGCTCGCCACCGCGCGAGGTCGCGTCGGGTGGGTCGCACCTAACGGTTCCCTTTGGTACGCGACCGGCGGCGCTGCCTGGGGGCGCGTCGACCAGACGTTGACGCTGGTGGCCACGACCGCCTTTCTGGCGCCGGGAACCAGCGGCATCGCGACGTTCGGTCAGGACCGGATCGGCTGGACAGTCGGAGCCGGCGTCGAAACGCCGCTATGGGACCGCTGGTCGGTCAAGGCCGAATATCTTTATGTCGATCTTGGCGGCATCACGAATTCGTTCAGCGCGCCGCTCGATACGAGTCAGGCGCCGCAATCCACCATCTCGACGACGAGCGTCTCGGCGATCCGCGACCACATCGTGCGCTTTGGCGTAAACTACCACTTCAACTAGATCGCCCGCGACCACCCCACCCGCCCGATAACCGAGCGAGGTGCGGACGCACGCCGCGCTCTCGCGTGGCGTGCCGAGAGGGCGTCCGCTCAGCCCGTATTGGCGTGCCAGCTCTGGCCCGGACTGGCGAGCGTTGACGCGCCAGTGACCGAAGTGCCGTTCATGGTCCAGATCATCGGCGTGCCATTGCTGGTGTTCTGGAACAGCAGCTCCGGCTGGCCGTTGCCGTTGTAGTTGCCGGCGCCGACGAGCGACCAGCCGGTGCCGGGGCTGGCGAGCGTGGTCTGGCTCGTCACCGAGGTGCCGTTCATGGTCCAGATCATCGGCGCGCCGGTGCTGGTGTTCTGGAACAGGAGGTCGGCCTCGCCGTCGTGATTGAAGTCGGCGGCGGCGACGATGTGCCAAGTCGATCCCGGATCGCTGAGCGACGCCGTCGACGTGACGCTCGTGCCGTTCATCAGCCAGACCTGCGGCGTGCCGTCCGAGTTCTGGAACACGATGTCCGACTTGCCGTCGCCGTTGAGATCGCCGGTCGCGGCGACGCGCCAGGTCGAGCCCGGCCCGGCAAGCGACGTCATCGATGTGACCGAGGTGCCGTTCATGGTCCAGATCTCCGCCGCGCCGGTGCTGGTATTCTGGAACAGGAGGTCCGGATGGCCGTCGCCGTTGAAGTCGCCGGTCGCGACCGCCGACCAGCCCGCGCCCGGGCTGGCGAGCGTGGTCTGGCTCGTCACCGTGGCGCCGTTCATGGTCCAGATCAGCGGCGTGTCGCTGCTGTTGTTCTGCCAGACGATGTCGGAATTGCCGTCGCCGTTGAAGTCGGCCGAGCCGACGATGTGCCAGCTCGTGCCGGGACCGGCCAGGATGGCCTGCGACGCGACGGTCGCGTTGTTCATCAAGTAGACCTGCGCGTTGCCGGCCTGCGGGTCGCCACCGCCGTTATGGCCGCGGCCGCCGCCTCCCCCGCTCGACGCGATGTCCTGGAACGCGATGTCCGACGTCTGGTCGCCGTTGAAGTCGTTCTTCACCGGCACCGGGACGCTGATGGTGGTCGTCGCGCTCGCCGTATTGTTCGAGGCGGCGCCGTCGTCGACGGTCCAGGTCAGGAGCCGCGTCGGATCGAGGCCCGAATCGCTCGGATTCGTCCCGGAGCTGAAGGTCACGCTGTCGAGCACGCTCGTGTAGTTCGCGAGCGTGTCGCTGCCGGAAAGGATCAGCGTCTCGCTGGTCGAGTTGTAGCTTGCCGAGATGCTGGTGCCGGCGGTGTTCGCCGCCAGCACGTCGCCGTCGCCCGCAAAGGTGCCGGCGGTGATCGCCACGGTGGCGCCGGCGAGCGTGAGGCTGTCGGGGTCGGTGACCGCGAGGCTCGGCGACACCGTGATGGTCTGGTTGAGGCGCAGCCTGTCGGAGACCGCCACCGAGGAGAGCGTCGGCGGCTGATGCACCGGCGTGATCGTGACCGTGGTGGTCGCCGGCGCACTCAGGTTGGACGAGCCCGCGCCGTCGTTGAGCACCCAGGTGACCTGGTGGGCGAACACCGCGCCGTAGTCGGTCGGGTTGAAGCTCGTCGAGTTGAACGTGACGGTGTCGAGCACCGACTGGTAGTTGGCGAGCGTGTCCGAGCCGGTGAGGGTCAGCGTCTCGCTCATCGAGTTGTAGCTGGCCGTGATCGAGGTGCCGGCCGTCTTCGCGGCCAGCACGTCGCCGTCGCCCGCAAACGTCCCGGTCGTGATCGAGACGGTCGCGCTTGCCAACGTCAGGCTGTCCGGGTCGCCGACCGAGGCCGTCTGTGCGAGCGTGACCGGCGGCCCGCTCTCGGCGAACGAGGCGTTGCCGACGCCGGTGAGCGTCGGCGGATCGTTGACGCCGGTAACGCTGATCGTGGTGGTCGCCGGCGCGCTCAGGTTGCTCGACGCGCCGCCGTCGCCGAGCACCCAGGTGACGATGCGGGTCGGGTCGGCGCCGTAGTCGGTGGGATTGAGGCTCGTCGAGCCGAACGTGACCGAATCGAGCACCGATTGATAATGCAAGAGCGTGTCGCTGCCGCTGAGAGTGAGCGTCGCGCCCGACGAGTCGTAGCTCGCCGTGATCGATGTGCCGTTGGTGGCAGCGAACAGCATGTCGCCGGCGAATGCGCCCGCGGCGATCGACAGCGTCGCGGCCGCGAGGTCGAGATTGTCCGGGTCGGTGACCGTCACGCCCGACGCCAACAGCACCGCGCGGTTTCCCTCGGCGAAATGCGCGCTGGGCGTGACGTTCGACAGCGTCGGCGCGTCGTTGACGCCGGTGAGGCTGATCGTCGTGGTCGCGGCCGCGCTCAGGTTGCTTGTGCCCGCGCCATCGTCGAGCACCCACGTGACCTTGTGGCTCGTCGCGGCGCCGAAATCGGTGGGGTTGAGGCTCGTGGAGCTGAACGCGACGGTGTCGAGCACCGACTGGTAATGCGCGAGCGCGTCGCTGCCGCTGAGGATCAGCGTCTCGGTCGCGGCATTGTAGCTAGCCGTGATCGAGGTGCCCGACGTGTCGGCGGCGAGCATGTCGCCGTCGCCCGCGAAGGCGCCCGTCGCGATCGCGACCGTGGCGCCCGCGAGGTCGAGGTTGTCCGGATCGCTGACCGAGACCGCGTTCGACAGCGCCACGGCGCCGCCGCCTTCGGTGAAATGCGCCGCGGTCGCGACGTTGGCGAGCGTCGGCGGGTTGTTGACCCCCGTGATGCCGATCGTCGAGGTCGCCGTGGTGGTGCTGAAGCCGCCGGTGCTGCCGTCGTCGAGGGTCCAGGTGACGGTGCGGGTGGCGTTGAGGCCGAAGTCGGTCGGGTTGGCGCTGGTCGAGTTGAACGTGACGGTTTCGAGCACCTGCTGGTAGTCGGCCAGCGTGTCGCTGCCGGTCAGCGTCAGCGTCTCGCTCGCGGTGCTGTAGGACACCACGATCGTATTCGCGCCGCCGACGTTGATCGTCCCCCGGGTCTGGCCGTTGACCGACAGGAAATCGCCGTCGCCCGCGAAGGTGCCGCCGGTGATCGCGACCGTCGCGCTCGCCAGCTCCTTCACGTCGGCAAGCAGCTGCACGCTGGTGATCGTGCCGTTGTCGCCGCCTTCACCGCCGACCACGAACAGCCGCTGGCCGTCGGAGATCAGCCCCTGATCGGCAAGCTGCGCTGCCGCCGGCAGGGCCGGGCCGGCCGACCAGGTGTTGGTGACCGGATCGTAGATCTGCGTCAGGTTGACCGGGCTCGCGCCGTTGCCGCCGCCGGCGACGACGATCTTGCCGTCGACGAGCCCGGCCACCGGGTTCGCGACCGCGGTCGGCAGCGGCGCCGCCGAGCTCCACGTGTCGTGGACGGTGTCGTAGACCTGGACCGTGTCGGTCTCGGTGGCGAAAGACGTGCCGATGACGTAGATCAACGCGCCGTCGGCGACTGCCGCGGCACCCGCGACCGGCACGGGCAACGACGCGATCGCGCTCCACGTATTGGTGGTCGGATCGTAGACCTCGGCGTTGTCGACTATTTCGGCGACCGACGGGTTTTTGTCTCCGCCGAACACATAGATGCGTCCGTCCGGGCCGGCCGCCGCCGCCGGCGATTGGACCGGGAACGGCAGCGATGCGAGCTGCACGACCGTGCCGGCCGACGGATCGAAGCGCGTCACCTCGCTCGTCGGGGTCACGCCGTCGCCGTTGGCGACCGCGCCGCCGATCAGGTAGATGAGGCCCTGCGCGTCGACGGCGCTCGCGAGGAACTCCCGCGCGACCAGATCGCTCTTGCTGCTCGTCCGCCAGGTGTCCGTCGTCGGATCGTAGACCATAATCTGCGCGTGCGGCCCCGGCGCGTTGTGGCTGAACCCGTCGATCTGGTAGAGCTGGCCGTCGACCACGTCGGCCGCGCCGCCCGAAAGCACCGCCGCGGACGCCTGCCCCGTCGTCCACATCGGCGGGCCCGGGTTGGAATCGCTCAGCGCGACCGCCGGCGACAGCGTCGTCCGCACGACGCCCTCCGTGAACGAAGCGCTTGCCGCCACGCCGAGCGTCGGACCGGCCTCGATCGCCACCGTCTCGGTCTGCGGCGCGCTCGCGGCGCTGCCGTCGTTGACGGTCCAGGTGAGGATGCGGGTCGGATCGGCGCCGGAGTCGGTCGGATCGGGACTGGTCGACTTGAACGTGACGCTCTCGAGCACCTGCTGGTAATCGGCGGGCGTGTCGCTGCCGGTGAGCGTCAGCGTCTCACTCGCCGCGTCGTAGCTCGCCGTAATGCCGGTGCCGGTCGTCGTGGCCGCGAGCAGGTCGCCGTCGCCCGCGAAGGTGCCGCCGGTGATCGCGACCGTCGCGCTCGCGAGCTCCTTCACGTCGGCAAGCAGCTGCACGCTGGTGATCGTGCCGTTGTCGCTGTCTTCACCGCCGACCACGAACAGCCGCTGGCCGTCGGAAATCAGTCCCTGATCGGCAAAAAACGACGCCGTCGGCAGGGGCGGGCCGGCCGACCAGGTGCCGGTGACCGGATCGTAGATCTGCGTCAGGTCGACGGGGCTCGTGCCATTGCGCCCGCCGGCAACGACGATCTTGCCGTCGACGAGCCCGGCCACCGGGCTCGCGACCGCGGTCGGCAGCGGCGCCGCGGAGCTCCACGTGTTGTGGACGGTGTCGTAGACCTGAACCGTGTCGGTCTCGGTGCTCGAAGACGTGCCGATGACGTAGATCAACGTGCCGTCGGCGACCGCTGCGGCACCTTCGACCGGCACGGGCAGCGACGCGATCGTGCTCCACGCATCGGTGGTCGGATCGTAGACCTCCGCCCCGCCAAATATGGTTATGGGGCCTTCGGCAACGTTCAGATTTCCGCCGAACACATAAATCCGCCCATCGGGGCCGGTGGCGGCTGCCGCGAGCGCGAGCGGGAACGGCAGCGACGCCACCTGCACGATCGTGTCGGTCGACGGATCGTAGCGCGTCACCTCCTCCATGCTGTTGACGCCGTCGGGGCTGCCCCCGATCAGGTAAATGCGGCCTTGCGCGTCGACCGTGCTCGCGACGAATTCCCGTGCGACCAGATCGGTCTTGTTGTTCGCCCGCCAGGTGTCCGTCGTCGGATCGTAGATCAGGATCTGCGCGTGCGGCCCCGGCGCGTTGTGGCTGAACCCGTCGATCTGGTAGAGCTGGCCGTCGACCAGATCGGCCGCGCCGCCGCTGAGCGCGGTTACGAACGACGTCCCGGTCGTCCAGGAGAGCGTACCCGGCGTGGGGTCGCTCAGCGCCACCGAGGGCGACAGCGTCACCGCGGCGCCGCCGGCCGCATAGGCCGCGCCTGCCGCGACACCGAGCGACGGCGCGGCGAGCACCGAGACCGTTTCGCTCTGCGGCGCGCCCGCCGCCGTGCCATCGTCGATGGTCCAGGTGACGGTGCGGGAGGTCGCCGCGCCGGAATCGACCGGGTCCGGACTTGTCGACGAGAAGGCGACGCTGCCGAGCACCTGCTGGTAGTGGGCGAGCGTGTCGGTGCCGGTGAGCGTCAGCGCCTCGGTCGAGGTATCGTAGCTCGCCGTAATCGCGGTGCCCGCGGTGCTCGCGGCGAGCACGTCGCCGTCGCCCACGAACGTGCCGCCGGTGATCGCCACCGTGGCGCTCGCCAGGTCCGCGCTGTCGGGGTCGGTCACCGTGGCGCCGGGCGACAGGGTCAGGGTCGCGTGCGGCTGCAGCGTCGCCGACGCTGCGACGCCGGCGAGGGTCGGCGGGGTGTCGGGAATACTGATCGTCGACGTGACCGTCGCGGTTGCGTTGCTGGCACTGCCGTCGTCGAGGGTCCAGGTGACGGTGCGGGTCGGATCGGCGCCGGAGTTCCTGGCGTCGAGGTTTTGCGTCGCGAACATCACCGAATCGAGCACCTGCCGATAGTGCGCGAGCGTGTCGCTCCCGGTGAGCAGCAGCGTCTCGGTCGCCGACTTGTAGCTCGCCGTGATCGCGGTGCCGGTGGTGTCGGCGAGGAGGATGTCGCCATCGCCCGCAAAGGTGCCGCCGGTGATCGCGACGGTCGCGCCCGCGAGCGTCGGGCTGTCGGGATCGCTGATCGAAACCGCGCTCGCCAGTCGCACCGGGCCGCCGCCCTCGGCGAATGATACGCTCGAGGCGACGTTCGCCAGCGTCGGCGGATCGTTGACGTTGATTACCGCGAGCGTGGTGGTCGCCAGCGCGGTGTCGGCCCCGCCGTTGTCGGTGCCGCTCACGTCCTGCACCTTCCAGAGGATGGTGCGGGTCGGGCTCGCGCCGAAATCGGTCGGGTTCTCGCCCGCCTGGAAGGTGACCGAATCGAGCACCTGCTGGTAATCCGCCAGCGTGTCGGTGCCGGTCAGAAACAGCGTCTCGGTCGCGGGGCTGTAGAGGACCTGGATGGTGCCC
>Ga0335081_10000151_pt1 | contig 135887 bp, 120 predicted proteins | sample Lox_Sample_35_FD_206713 | JGI IMG/M metagenome (GOLD analysis project Ga0335081, IMG submission 206713) | Soil microbial communities from Loxahatchee National Wildlife Refuge, Florida, United States - Lox_Sample_3.5 | ecosystem: Environmental > Terrestrial > Soil > Wetlands | place: USA... | reverse complement strand
GAACCGCGCCGCGCCGCCGCCCCTCTCCCCCCAGGGGCGGCGGGAAGGCACGACAACCAACAACAACCAGAAGCGGACAGATCACTTGTTACAACAAGCGGCCAACTTCACATGTTATTGACAGCACTCATTTTTCCCTTCTTTTCCGTGGGACGGTGCACTTCGGGGGTTGTAACGGGGGTACGGCCCTGACCCATGGCCTCTCGTTGGGCCGAGTGTGACCCCAGCCTTTGGGATTCCGACGCTCGTGGGCGCCCCTACAGCGAACTGTCCCAGAACCTCTTCCGTAGGGCGCATCCGAGCATGAACATCATACTTGCATAGAGTGGTACTTCAGCCGCGGCGTCACATCCCGAAAGGAATGCGAGCCCGCGTTCGGAATACCGTGGCCGCTCCCCATTCTGCGGATTGCCTGTAATGGCTGGAGGGCCGGCTGCCCCGTCGACTGATCAAGGTTGCCAACGGTTGTTCGAAAAGATTCCTGGCGCCAAACCTCCGTTCCCAAACCGTTCGGTACAACGCCTCACGTCGAAGGCGGCAGACTTCGCGTGGGGCGATTCCCAGCACAGACCATTCATGCATGGACCGTGGCGAGCCGTGTCCGGGCCGGTGGCCTCCCGTGACAAATGCACCGGGCCGCGAAGTCGAGTCCAGGAATTCTGCTGTTGCAATTCCTGGGTGGATTCCCTAAAAGTTGGTTCTGCGAGTTTCGCTCCGAAAGGAAAGGACGACGAACTATGCCAATACCGTTTCGTGTAAACCTCAAGAATCAAGTGGCTGTTGTCACCGGCGGTGGCGGGATCCTGTGCAGCGTGATGGCCAAGGCGTTGGCGGAGTGTGGGGCCAAGGTCGCCGTGTTGGATCTGAAACCCGACATGGCCCAAAAAGCCGTTGACGAGATCACCAAGGCGGGCGGAACGGCGCGCGCGGTCGCCTGCAACGTGCTGGAGAAATCGAGCATCGAACAGGCGCACGAGCAGATCAAGTCGGCGCTCGGATCCGTCGACATCCTGATCAACGGCGCGGGCGGCAATCACCCGAAGGGCACGACTTCCAAGGAACATCTCGCCCTGGAAGACGTTACCCAGAAGAAGGACGGCGTAGTGACGTTCTACGATCTGACGGTCGACGGCATCCAGTTCGTGTTCAACCTGAACTTCCTCGGCACGTTTCTGCCGACCCAGGTGTTCAGCAAGGACATGGTGTTGAAGAAGCACGGCAACATCGTCAACATCTCCTCGATGAATGCGTTCAAGCCGTTGACCAAGATCCCGGCGTATAGCGCCGCCAAGGCCAGCGTCAGCAATTTCACCCAGTGGTTGGCGGTTCATTTTTCCAAGGTCGGCGTGCGCGTCAACGCCCTCGCACCCGGGTTCTTCCTCACCGACCAGAACCGCACGCTGTTGACGCAGTCCGACGGCTCGCCCACCGCGCGCGGCAACACGATCATTTCGCACACCCCGCAGGGTCATTACGGAAAACCGGAAGATCTGACCGGCGCGCTGTTGTGGTTGCTCAGCGACGAAGCGTCCGGGTTCGTCACCGGCCAGGTCATCGCAATCGATGGGGGCTTCAGCGCATTCAGCGGCGTGTAATTCACGAATGGAGCCACCGATGAACCCGGATTCCCTTCCCATACATCCGTGTGAATCGGTGGCCAAATGGAAGATGCTCAACCGAGGAAACAACACCTATGATCACACCACAATCTGATATCGGCCTCATCGGCCTGGCCGTCATGGGCGAAAACGTCGCCCTCAACATCGAAGGCAAAGGATTTCCCATCTCCGTGTTCAATCGCACGGTCGCGAAGGTCGACGCTTTCGTCAACGGTCGCGCCAAGGGCAAGAAGGTCTTCGGGGCGCACACGCTCGAGGAGTTCGTCGCCTCGCTGAAGAAGCCGCGCAAGGTGTTCATGCTCGTCAAAGCGGGCAAGGCGGTGGACGAATTGATCGAGCAATTGCTGCCGTTGCTCGAACAGGGTGACATCCTGATCGACGGCGGCAACAGTCATTTCCCCGACACCATTCGGCGCACGGCGTACGTCGAGAGCAAAGGGCTCCTGTACATCGGCACGGGCGTATCGGGCGGCGAGGAAGGCGCGTTGAAAGGCCCGTCGCTGATGCCGGGCGGCAGTCCGGCCGCGTGGCCCCATGTGAAAAACATTTTCCAGGCGATCTGCGCCAAGACGACCGAGGGCGAACCCTGCTGTGACTGGATCGGCGAGAACGGCGCCGGCCATTTCGTCAAGATGGTCCACAACGGGATCGAGTATGGCGACATGCAGATGATTTGCGAGACCTACGACCTGATGAAACGCGGTCTCGGCATGACCAACGAAGAGATGCACGACGTCTTCGCCGAATGGAACAAGGGCGAACTCGATAGTTACCTGATCGAGATCACCCGGGACGTTCTCGGCTACAAGGACGAGGAAGGCAAAGCCGTGGTCGACATCATCCTCGATGCCGCCGGCCAGAAGGGCACGGGCAAATGGACGGTCGTCGCCGCGCTCGACGACGGCATGCCGCTGACGTTGATCGGCGAAGCCGTGTTCGCCCGTTGTCTCTCGGCCCTGAAAGAGGAACGCGTCGCCGCTTCCCAAGAAATCAAGCCCAGGGTCAAGGCGTTCTCCGGCGACAAAGCGCGGTTCGTCAAGGATCTCCAGGCCGCGCTGTACGCGTCGAAGATCGTCAGCTACGCCCAGGGCTACCAACTCATGCGGGCCGCCGCCAAAACGTACAAGTGGAACCTGAACTACGGCGGCATCGCCCTCGTGTGGCGGGGCGGCTGCATCATCCGTTCCGTGTTCCTCGGCGAAATCAAGAAAGCGTTCAAACGCAATCCGGACCTCGTCAACCTGCTCCTCGACAAGTTCTTCAAGAAAGTCGTCAGCAGCCGGCAAGCGGGCTGGCGCCGGGTCATCGTCAAGTCCGCCCAGATGGGCATTCCGACGCCGTGCTTGAGTTCGGCCCTGGCGTACTTCGACGGCTACCGCAGTGACCGGTTGCCGGCGAACCTGTTGCAGGGTTTGCGTGATTATTTCGGGGCTCACACTTACGAACGCGTGGATAAACCGCGCGGCCAGGCCTTCCACACGAATTGGACCGGCCACGGCGGCACGACCACCTCGCAAACGTATACGGTCTGAGGATCATCGCATGAAAATCGAACTGAAAAAGAACTGCAAGTATGCGCTGATCGTGCCGTCGAGCATGGGGATTCGGATCACGCCGCCCGCCGGACAGCCGGTGCACTGCGCCGGCACGATGCTGATGCAGGCCACCAGCGCGGAGACCAACGTGGCCAGCGTGGCGTCGTTTCTGGGTCTGCCGGTCAAGGTGCTGACGACGTTCGTCAAGGGGAGCCCGATCGCGCAGTTCATCAAAGATAACCTCAAGAGCCGGCACATGGACTACGAAGGCGTCGAGGTCGCGCAGGGCGGCCCGTGGGGATATCGGCATCAGTTCAATATCGCCGACAGCGGTTACGGGTCGCGCGGCCCCCGGGTGTGGAACGACCGGGCCGGCGAAGTCGGCCGGACGCTGAACGTGAAGGATTTCGATCTGGACCGGATCTTCGACAAGGAAGGCGTTCAAATCGTCCACTTGTCGGGTCTGATCGGCGCGTTGTCGCCCGAAACCGGGAAGTTTTGCCTGGAACTCGCGCGGGCGGCGAAGAAACATTCTACTCGGATTTCGTTCGACCTGAACTACCGCGCGTCGTTCTGGAAAGGACGCGAGAAGGAACTCGCCGCCATCTTCGCCGAGATCGCCAGTGTGTCGGACATCCTCGTCGGCAACGAGGAAGACTTCCAGCTTTGCCTCGGCGTGGAAGGTCCCGAAGCGGGCGGCAAAGGCCTCGCGTCCAAGATCGACGGCTTCAAGGGGATGATCGAACGCGTGAAGAAGAAGTTCCCCAACGCCTCGACGTTCGCCACGACCCTGCGCGAAGTCGTCGACACGAACCATCACCTGTGGGGCGCGATCATGGCGGCGGGCAAGGACTGGCACGTTGTCGAGCCGCGCGACATCACCGTCCTGGACCGGATCGGCGGCGGCGACGGATTCGTCGGCGGCATGCTCTACGCAATTCTCAAGGGATGGGAACCCGAGAAGTGGGTCCAGTTCGGCTGGGCCAGTGGGGCGTTGGCGACGACGCTGCTGACTGATTACGCGCAACCGGCGGACGAAGACCAGATTTGGAGCATCTGGAAAGGCAACGCGCGAGTGCAACGGTAAAGAGGACGCGGTAGCGGAGTATTGGAGTGCGGGAGTGTTGGGGAGCACTGCTCCCGAACGCTGTCATGCTGAGCTTGTCGAAGCATCTCTCTATTTGGGGCGCTGCACGATGAGGAATTGAGGGCTTTTGTGAGAATACCCATCTACCAAGTCGACGCCTTTACGTCCGAGGTTTTCTCGGGCAATCCAGCGGCGGTTTGCCTGTTGGACAAGTGGATTGACGACCAGCGGCTCCAATCGGTCGCGGCGGAAAACAACTTGTCCGAGACCGCCTTCCTCGTCCAGACAGACAATGGTTTCGACCTCCGCTGGTTTACTCCCGTGACTGAAGTTGCACTGTGCGGGCACGCGACCCTGGCGAGTGCGTTTGTCTTGTTTGCCTGCAAACAGTGGCCCGCCGACTCCGTCAGGTTTCGGACGCGCCAGAGCGGAGAACTCGTCGTCGCCAGGCGCGGTGATCTTTTGGAAATGGATTTCCCCGCCAGACCCGCTTACGCCCGGACTCCGCCCGCCGGACTCGAGGACGCACTGGGGGTTGCGCCCAAACAAGTATTCGGTTCCGCGGAAGATCTGATGGTGGTACTGGACAATGAGACCGCCGTTCGCAAGGTCCATCCCGATTTTGGCAAGCTTCAGCGGGTGGAATGTCGAGGCACAATCATTACCGCCCGGGGAGACCGGAGTGATTTCGTTTCGCGGTTCTTCGCGCCCCGGGTCGGCATCCCGGAAGACCCGGTGACCGGCTCGGCTCATTGCGTGCTGATTCCCTATTGGGCCGGCGTGCTGGGGAAGAATGAACTGCATGGGTTTCAGGTGTCGAAGCGCGGAGGTGAATTGTTCTGCGCCCACGCCGGTCAACGCGTCACGATCTCCGGCAAAGCGGTGCTTTATCTGGAAGGCACGATAACGATCTGACACCCGGAACAAGCCGGAGGCAAACGCCGGCTGGCGGCTGCCCGCCCGATCCGCAACGTCCGCAAATTCGCCGAGCAGTTCGGCATTGTCGAGGGCTCCCCTTCCCACTACACTGCGCGGCCATGAACGCCGCGAGGCTGGCCGTCAGTACGTCGATATGAAGGGAGCACCGCTCCCCAACCGCGTGACGGTTTTCGAGAGGTCTACCATGAAGCGACTGCGAAATGCGTTGGCCCGGGTACTGGTGAAGATTCCGGATTCGTTGTTTGACAAGTTGCTCGTGTTCCTGCCGTCGTCACGACGCAACGCCGTGATGCACAAGCGCGCCCGGGCGCGATTCCACTGGTACGTCGGCGAGAAGGTCGGGGGGTTCATGGTGGAAACCGACCCGGGTCCGGTCGGACCGGACGAGATCATCATGAAGACCGCCGTCCTGAACAAGGCCGAGGCGCCGCGGCAGCTTGACCCGGACATCTATTTCGAGAAGGCGTATCGCCAACTCCTCGACTGGCTGCAACTGCTGGAGCGGCATTCATTCAACCTGCGCACGCTCGGTTCGGTGCTGGAATTGGGATGCGGCTCCGCCCGGCTGATTCGGCATTTCCGCTGCCTCCAGGGCGTTCGCCTCGTCGGAACGGACGTCATCCCGGAAAGCGTGGCGTGGTGCCAGCAGAACATTCCCGGGGTGGAATTCTATGTGAACGACCTGACGCCGCCGCTGAAGTTTGCGGCGGACTCGTGCGTCGATCTGGTCTATGCGGCCTCGGTGTTTACCCACATCCCGATGGAAACCCGCGACCTGTGGATTCAAGAGATGTATCGGATCTTGCGTCCCGGCGGGTTTTTGCTGTGTGACGTGCTCGGTCGGTATCACCAGCAACGGATGCTCGGGAAGGAGGACCGGGAACAGCTCCGGAAACAGGGGCATTTCACACTGACGGCGAAGGACCCCAAGGCATCCCTCTCGACGCAACTCATCGGATCTTGGGACGTGTTTATGACCCGAGCGGAAGTGTTGAAAGCGTTCGGTTCCCGTTTTCAGGTGCTGGATTACATCCCTTCGACGCTTGACTTGCTGGTTCTGCAAAAGCCCCGCTGAGATTCGCTTTTCCCTCGATTCAGGACTATATTTCGACGGAGGTGAGTTATGAAAGAGTGGGCTGAAATTGCAGCCATTATCGCCTCATTTGCGGTCTCTTGCGTCGTAGGAGCCTATCTCCTGATGAATCTGATTGCCCAGTTTGGCCAAACATTCCCTCCTATGCCAGTTTGGTAGTGAACAAATGACGGAATCGGCCCGTCAAATGATTACGGAGGACACACGATGAAACCTTCGAAGAAACTCCTCGTCGTCGCGGTGATCGCCGTCAGTGTGGCTTTGGTTGCTTCCACCACGGCATTGGCGTTCGGCCCACGTGGCTCAGGCCATTTCGGCCACGGCTGGAATCGCGGTGGCGGTTGGGGTGGATATTATCACCGCGGCTCCTGGGGTTGGTATGGCGGCTGGTATCCCTGGTCGTTCGGGTTCACCTACTACGATGGGCCGTACTACTATCCGTACGACTACTATTACGCTCCACCCGTTTACTACTATTCAGTGCCATCCGTCGTGTATAGTTCGCCCCCGACGGTAATGGAGAGCTCGCCTCCGCCTGCATCAACGGCGACCAATCTGCGCCCGTCACAAATCGACCGTCCGCTCTCCCCCACGGCAGTGGACCGAGATTCGACGCCGTCACCGAAGGCTCAGCGTCCACCGTCCGTGCAGCCGAGCGAACAGGGGCAGCCGATGGGGTTGGCTGACGTCAAAGCCCTGGTCAAATCCGGAATCAGTGACGAAGTGATCCTCAGCCAGATCCGCAACTCGCGCGCGGTGTATCACCTTACCACGGCGGAGATCATCGATCTCAAGACCAGCGGTGTGAGCGAGAAAGTCATCGACTCCATGATCAACACGGCGAGCCGATAGCAGGGGCCTGCATTCCGGAAATGAGAGGGAGTTGGGGAGCCGTAGTCCCGAACGTTGTCATGCTCAGCTTGTCGAAGCATCTCTCGCGTCCCTTGCCCTGCGCTTGTCGGGGACTCCCCTTCTCGCTACACTGCACGGCGTGGCGAAGGAGAACCCATTCAGTATCGAATATCTGCGTGGTGGAAAAGTGAATTTGCGCCATTAGCACTGCTCGCCCCAAGAATCACAATGAACGAGACACTATCCGACCTCGTCTTGGCATTGGAGGAACGGCTTCAGTTTTTCTGGAATTTCTATTTTGGGACTTGCCTAGCCGTCTTGGCCTTTGTCGCAACCGTTACTGACAAGGTGCAAAATATTCACGGTAATTGCTGGATGAAAGGAGCAATTACACTGCTATTCAGCATGTTTGCGATTGGGAATGTTGAGGGCATTGTGAAGTTCGCGCGGCGTCTCAAGGAAGCATCAGCGGCACTCCGGACACATCTGGCGAAGGATGAGGGCGAGTCGGTTCCGGCAATCGTCTCCCGTCTCGATTTTCGATTTACGGTGGTTGCAGCGATAATCGGTCACACAATTGGTGATTTCATTGTTATTGCATCAATCTGGCTGTATCTAAACCCAAAGAGCTAGGAGCGAACAAATGGGTTCACCATTCCGAGCTCCATCCGCCAAAGTCTTGGTGTGGGCGGATTGGCGCGACCGCCGCGGGGCGGCTGTCGCTTGACGGCAAATCTCCCCGCGTCCCTACTGCGCCGCACCCAAGAAGTTGCCGACGCCCGGTTTGGCTGTCATGCACGCGAACGGCGGTTGGAGTTCTAGATTGAAGAAGGCTCCCATTCTCGCTACGCTGCACGGCATGGCGAAGGAGAAGTTAACCTCGAAGAACCCGAGGCCGGTCAATCGACTGCTCTAACAGGGCGTTATGATCCAAACTAGGGTTTTCGCAAGTTCTACGTGTTTCGACCTGGGGCCAGTCAGAGAGGAGCTGAGAAATTGTTTGCATGACCTTGGTCACATCCCGTTGCTAAGCGAGTTTCCCACGTTTCCCATTCTCCCCGATCTTAAGACGGTTGAAAACTGCAAGCGCAATGTTGCAGCGAATACGGACGTATTCATTTTGATAGTTGGCGGGAAAGGCGGTTCGCTTGACCCAGACACATGCCGTCCCGTAACCAACGTCGAATACGAAACGGCACTCCAACACGGTATCGACACGTTCATATTCGTTAGTCGCGTGGTATGGGATCTTTTGCCTGTTTGGGAAAAGAACCCGTCGGCGGATTTCTCTCCGCATGTTGATTCACCTCAGGTTTTCTCTTTCATCAAGAGCCTTAAGGCCGACCAGAAATGGATTTTTACTTTTGACCGGGTTGCCGAGATTACGGAAACGATTAAGGTTCAATTGTCGGTTTTCTTGAGCGACCTGATTAAGCGCAAGAAAGAAGGAAAACTCAAGCCATTGGTAGAATTCTTGGGCGAGAGTCCGAGGGCGCAGCAAATTGCTTTGGAACGACCGCTGTTCTGGGAGTATTTGCTGACGGAAGAATTGCTTCGCGCGAGGCTGGCACGTGTTCGCCGCGCTTATGATGATCTGCAAAGAGACCTGCTTTATCACCCGACGCGAACATTGAGAGGACGCGAGTTCACGGATTGGGCGCGCGACAGAATCAAAGATATCGAAAGACTCTTTCATATCATCGAAATAACCACGGCTGAAGAGATACCCAAATCATGGGGACCCAAGGGACAAGCGGGCGACCCCGCCGAGATTAAGCTCGCTGTCGACAGGCTGGCTAAAGCCTGTGATGGTCTACTTGATTGGGAAGTGGAATTCGCTTCCGTAAATCCGCCTTCAGCATTCTCGACAATCCGTGAGAAAATGTGCGGTTGGACGGTTAACGTGATCAGCGAGATGCAGAGATTGCCCGAAGAAATCGCCAAACCATTAAGGTCACCGAATCCTCAAGGCCAGTTTGTAATTGATCTTGCAATCCGTGCCTTTCCGAACGCACAAGAGACCCGTGCCGAATTCAAACAGCTTCTCGATCATCCGGAGGCTTGGATCAACGACTATTGACCTGTGCTTTTGGGAGTCGATACGTCAGGAGAAACTGTGTCACATCTCACAGGTCATTGGTAACTATGCGCTGCGAGTAACGATGAGCCTCGCGATATCGCGAAGCAAGACTCGCCAAGAAACTCAGCGCAGCAGAGGACCGGGAGTGGCCACCCAATCCAAAGGAGAGACTATTTATGCCTAAACCCGCACTGGAAAAAGATCTCTATGAGATTGTTCGCAGGTACCTTACCAAAGAGCGTGGTTGCGTCACTGCAAGTTTCAACAGCAGGGGAAAGCAGATCCCTTACGTAAATCGCGGCCACGGTCAGTTGATAGTAGATGTATATGGGTTGAGCGGGGTCCGTGACACGCATTCTCGTAAGCTTGAGGGTATCGCAGTAGAAGTAAAGAGGAAGAAGACCAGCACGCCACGTCGCTATATTGCTCAGGCGGAGCAGTACTCACATTTGGCTCATCGTTGTTACCTAGCGCAGCCATTTGACTTTACTGATAAGACGAAAATCGAAGCCGCGCGTACCGGCGTCGGGTTGCTTCTCATAAAGGGCCGTGAAGTTGAACTCGTCTCTGAATCGAGATTATTTTCCCCCTCGCCTGACGATTTTGACTCTTTTCTGAACAATTCCTTGCAGATAAGGCAGTGCGCGATATGTGGCTGCTATCAGTTCCGGTACGCTCATCGTGCCGCCGATAGCGATGCTGGCGGGAGCCACTGGCGACGCGACGACATTGCACCAAGTCCCCCGAAGAAGAACAAACGGACTTATCTATGCGCTGAATGTGAGCACCGCTGGGCTCCAGGATCGGATTTCAAGAAGCTTGAGAAACAGGTTGCACGACTTAAGAATCAAATCGCCAAACTTCGGAACGCCTTGAAGCGATAGCTTAGCGTAAGCGGATTATTGGCGCGAGTGTCGACTTAACGCACACCACATCTCCCAGTTGAGGCCGAATGATGTGATACTGTGAGGAACCGTCTTGCCTCACAAGTCACAAATCATCGTGGGCGGGGGACAACGACGAGACCCTTCGAGACGCTCAGGGTGACATCCACCAAAAAGAGAGGCGCAGCTAAAAACGGAGGGGCGGCATCATGACCACCCCGGGTTGTTTAAGGGTACGACTACGATGCCGGTGCGGCTGCTTGCTGCGCGCGTGGGGGAAGCGCGCTCGCTCAGACGCGTGCCGCCCGCTTGTTCGTATTCCGTCATTCGCGTCAATTCGCGTTCATTAGCGGTTAACTGCCGTTTGTGTTTTCTGCGCCCCGCGATAACCGGGTAGGCCTCTTTGCGGCTGCTATGGTGAACGCGATTGTAGACGAAACGGGCGAGACGCCCGTTCCTCTAGGGCTGAGGCGTGCTTCGAGTACTTCGTGGTGAATTCGCGCGCTTGTAATCGGCGGATGTGGCGTGTAATTTAGACTTGGTGGCTCAAGATAATTCGCTGAAGGAGAGACAAACGATGGCTACGTATTTTGCACGCGGCGGAGTAAACGACAAGATCAGCACGGCGGAGAAGCGCGACGCTCTGTCGCAGGCTCTGAAAGTCATCGGCCGGCCCCTGCGCAAGGTGTTGGTGTTGCCGCCCGATCACACCCGGCTCAATTCCAATGCCGGCGAGTTGACCCACCTGCTCTACGAGATGCTCGCGCCGAAGGTCGAGGTGGACATCATGCCCACTTTGGGCACGCATTCGCCCATGTCGCCCGAAAAACTCCGCATGATGTTCGGCGACAAGATTCCACTCGACCGGTTCAAGGTCCACGACTGGCGCCAGGACATTCGACGCGTCGGCGATATTCCCGGTACGCTGCTGCGCGAGTGGTCGGGTGGCGTGGTCGACTACGACGTGCACGTCGAGATCAGCAACCGATTGTTTGCCGGGTACGACCTGATCCTCTCGGTCGGCCAACTCGTGCCCCACGAAGTGGTCGGCATCGCCAATTACACCAAGAACATCCTGACCGGCGCCGGCGGCGCGGACACGATCAACAAGTCGCATTTCCTCGGCGCGGCCTACGGCATGGAACGGATGATGGGCCGCATCGACACGCCCGTTCGCAAGCTGTTCAACTATGCCGCTGAAAAGTTTCTGCACGATCTGCCCATCGTGTACGTGCTCACCGTCATGCAAAAGGAAAAGACCGGCACCGACATGATCATGCGCGGGCTGTACGTCGGCGACGATAACGAGACGTTCACGCTCGGCGCGCGTTTGTCCCAAAAAGTGAACCTCGACATGCTGGACAAACCGCTGAAGAAAGTGCTGGTCTACCTCGATCCCCACGAGTTCAAGAGCACCTGGCTCGGCAACAAGGCGATCTACCGCACCCGGATGGCGATGGCCGATAAAGGCGAACTCATCATTCTCGCCCCCGGCCTGAAAGAGTTTGGCGAAGATCCCGAGATCGACCGGCTCATCCGCAAGTACGGCTATCGCGGCACGCCGGCCACGCTGGCGGCGGTCAAAGCCAACGACGAACTCCGCAACAATCTCAGCGCCGCCGCGCACTTGATTCACGGCTCGAGCGAAGGCCGATTCAAGATCACCTATTGTCCGGGCCGCGACGTCAGCGCCGAGGCCATCCGCTCGGTCGGATTCGAAGCCGGCAACCTCGATTCCACGATCAAACGGTACCAGCCCGAGAACCTCAAGGATGGGCCGAATCGGATGCCCGACGGGGAGGAGATCTTCTATATCAGCAATCCCGCGCTCGGCCTGTGGGCGCTGAAACGCCAGTTCGAATCCTCGAATTAAGCATGGTCCGTCTCGGCATCGTCGGCTTGGGCAACATCGGCTCGGTGTACGCCAGGTTGTTGCTCGAAGGAAAAATCAACCGCGCCGACCTCGTGGCCGTGTGCAGCCGCAGCGCCGACAAGCTCGCGCGGTACGCGAGACTGAAATGTTTTCCCAAGAGTGAAGAGTTGATCCGTTCGGGCGCTGTGGACGCCGTGCTTATTGCCACGCCCCACTATTCCCACACCCCGATCGGCATCGACGCGTTGCAGCACGGGTTACACGTGTTGGTGGAGAAACCCATCTCGGTGCACAAGGCCGATGGCGAACGGCTGCTCGCCGCTCACACAAAAAAACAACAAGTCTTCGCTGCGATTTTCAACCAGCGCACCGACCCGTTCTACATCAAGGTCCGCGACATGGTCCGCAACGGCGAACTGGGTGAGGTTCGCCGCGTCAACTGGATCCTCACCACCGCATTCCGGCCCGAGGCCTACTATGCGTCCGGTGGTTGGCGCGCCACGTGGAGCGGCGAAGGCGGCGGCGTCCTGCTGAACCAGGCGTCGCACAATCTGGATTTGTTCCAATGGATGTTCGGCATGCCGAACCGGGTGCGCGCCGCCTGCGGTCTCGGACGCTACCACCAGATCGAGGTCGAAGACGACGTGACCGCCTACATGGAATACCCCAACGGCGCCACCGGAGTGTTCATCACCTCCACCGGCGAAGCCCCGGGCACAAACCGCCTCGAAGTCGCCGCCGAACGCGGCAAACTCGTCTATGAAAACGATACGCTGACGTTCACCCGCAACGAGGTGCCGACAGCGGAGTTCAGCCGCACGGCAACGGGGGGATTCGACTCGCCGCCACGCTTCGAAGCCAGGATCCCGCTGGAAGGTCACGGCGGCCAGCACGCGGAAATCCTGCAGAACTTTGTCGACGCGATTCTCGATCACAAACCGCTGATTGCGCCCGCGGCGGAGGGAATTCACTCGGTGGAACTCGCCAATGCCATGTTGTTGTCCTCGCTCCAGGACAGGACGGTCGAGCTGCCCATGGACTCAGCCGAGTACGAAAATGTTCTGAAAAAGCTGATCCGCAACTCGAAGTTCATGAAGCCCGAGGTGCGTTCACAAGTCGCGCAGGACATGTCGAAATCGTTCCGCCACTAGCAACCTCCGTCAATCCTGTAGCCGAAGCGTGAGCTTCGGTTTCAAGCGCGTATCTCGCCCAAGAACCGAGCCGAAGCTCACGCTTCAGCTACAGTTAGAACCAGTATTGCCCAGCATTTGAGCGCGATTCCGGGACCAACACTCGCCGCATTTTCGTCTTGCGACCGACCCCCGCCATGAGCAGACTGGCGCGCAATGAACTTGGAAACCATTACCAACCGGATGGGAGCGAAAAGAATCGTTCCCGTGGTCGTGATCGACGACGTCGGGCTGGCGGTTCCATTGGCTGAGGCACTTCTGGCGGGCCGTCTCGACGTCATAGAAATCACGCTGCGGACGCCGGCCGCCGAGCGGGCCATCGAGATGATTTCGCAGAAGTTTCCCGAAATGCTGGTGGGCGCCGGGACGATTCTGGAGGAAGCTCAGATTCCGCGCGTGGTGGCGGCCGGCGCGCAATTCGGCGTCGCCCCCGGCCTGAACGAAACCATCGTAAGAAAGGCGCAGGCCTGCAGACTGCCATTTGTGCCCGGCGTAATGACTCCGTCCGAAGTCGAACGCGCCCTGGCGCTCGGATGCAAGGTTCTGAAGTTCTTTCCCGCGGACGCGGCTGGTGGAGTGAAAATGCTGAAGTCGATCGCGGCGCCATATGCGCACACGGGCGTCAAATTCATCCCGCTGGGCGGCCTGAACGCGACCAATGCGGCCGAGTATCTCACCGTGCCATCCGTGCTCGCGCTGGGCGGGTCGTGGATTGTGGAGCGCAAGCTCATTGCGGAACGGAATTGGACGGCCATCACCAAGCTCACCCGGGAAGCGTTGTCGCTCGTCACCGTGGTAAGATGAAGAAGCTTGCTTCACCAGCGCCTGGATGATACACAGGGCGCAGGAGGTGCCCCTTGAACAAACGCAAAGTCCTGGTGGTTGACGACGATCCGTCGATGCGTGAGGTCCTCGAACGAATTCTCGAGACCGAGAACCTGACGGTCTACACCGCAACGGACGGCAAGGACGCCCTTCAAAAAACGCTGTCACTCATGCCCGATCTGATCTTGTTGGACATCAACATGCCCAATTTGGACGGGCTGACGCTCTGCAAGGCCATCCGCATGGGCAAAGACACCCTGAATATCCCGATCATTATCGTCACCGGCCACACCTCCCGAGGACGCCTCGAAGAATGCATGGAAGCGGGTGCAGATGATTATCTGGCCAAACCGTTCAAAATGGAGGAATTGGTGATGCGCGTCCACGCGATGTTCCGAACCTCCCATATCCCCAACCACATCGAGCGCTTGAACCAGTACATCCTGACCCTCCGGGAAATGCGCGCCCACGCGATCTAGCCGCGAATTGTCGGCTTGCGTCGCGCAGAACCAGTCCGTAAGGTCTCGCCCCATGCGCGTTGCCCTGTTCATCCCGTGCTTCGTCGACCAGCTTTTCCCGAAGGTCGCCATCGCGATGGTCACCGTGCTGCGACGGCTGAACGTCGACGTGGATTATCCGACGGAGCAGACCTGCTGCGGCCAGCCCGCATTCAACACCGGTTACTGGGACGAAGCCTGCACGCTCGCCAAACGCCATGGCGAAATCTTTGCCGACGCGGACGCGATTGTCAGCCCGTCGGGTTCCTGCACCGCCATGGTGCGGAACTTCTATCCCGAACTCCTCGCCCGCACCGCCTCGCTCCGGAGCGCCGGCGGTGGCACAGGCGTCCCTGCCTGCGTCAATAAAACCTACGAGTTTGCTGAGTTCCTCGTCAGGAAACTCGGCGTCACCGACGTCGGCGCGAAGTTCCCGGCGCGGGTCACCTACCACGACGCCTGCCACGCGCTGCGCGAGCTCCGCCTCAAAGACGAGCCGCGCCAACTGCTCCGCAACGTGCAGGGGCTTGAGCTCGTCGAAATGGACCAAGCGGAAACCTGTTGCGGGTTCGGCGGCACGTTCTCGGTGAAGTTCCCCATGATCTCGTACGCAATGGACGAAGTGAAGGTCACGTCCATCAAGAAGACGGGGGCGGAGTACGTCGTCTCAGGCGATTCCAGTTGCCTGATGCAAATCGACGGCTATCTGCGCCGCCAGAACCTGCCGATCAAGACCATCTCGCTGGCGGAGGTGCTGGCGTCGACATGAACACCGCCACCGCTACCGCCCTCCGGTTCAAACGCGCCGCGGCCGCGAAAGCGACGGATCTCCAGCATCGCGCCGTCATCCAAAAGGCCATCGCCACCTACGATGCCGCCGTGGCGCGCGGCAAAACGCGCTTCGCCGATTGGCAAAATGCCCGTTCCCACGCCGCCGCGATCAAGTGGGAGACGATCAACCATCTCGATCGGTACCTCGAACAGTTCGAGCGTAACGTGCTGGCCAACGGCGGACACGTCTTCTGGGCCGAAACCGCCGAGGACGCCCGCCAACACATCCTGGCACTCGCCCGCCGCCATGGCGTCCAGAAGGTCGTGAAATCGAAGTCCATGACGACCGAGGAAATCCATCTCAACGAGGCGCTGGAAACCGCCGGCATCAAGACGATCGAGACGGACCTCGGCGAGTACATCTGCCAGATCCGGGGCGAACCGCCCTACCACATCGTCACGCCCGTCATGCATCTGACCAAAGCGGACATCGCCCAGACGTTTCACGAGAAACTCGGCACGCCCCTGACCGACAACGCGGAAGAATTGACGATGATCGCCCGCGCCCGGCTCCGCCACGAATTTATGACGGCCGACATGGGGATTACCGGCGCCAACTTCGCGATCGCCGACACGGGCATGATCGCGCTGACTGAAAACGAAGGCAACGCGCGCCTGAGTTTTTCGCTGCCGCGGATCCACGTCGCGGTTGTCGGCATCGAAAAGCTCATCCCGCGCTTGGAAGACCTCGCGTTGTTGTGGCCGCTGCTTTCCACCAGCGGCACGGGCCAGGCCCTCACGGCGTACAGTTCGCTGATCGGCGGACCGCGACAGCCGGGCGAAACGGACGGTCCCCAGGAGTTTCACGTCGTCCTGCTCGACAACGGCCGCACCCGTCTGCTGGCCGACGCCGAGCAGCGCGACGCGCTTCATTGCATCCGCTGCGGCGCGTGCCTGAACGCCTGCCCCATCTACAAGAACGTCGGCGGCTACACCTATGCGACCACGTACCAAGGTCCCATCGGTTCGGTCATCACTCCGCACCTGCGCGACGCCCACCAGTGGTCGCATCTCTCGTACGCCAGTTCGCTGTGCGGCGCGTGCACCGACGCCTGTCCCGTCCGCATCGATCTGCATCATCACCTGCTCCACAACCGCCGCAACAGCGTGCAACGCCGGTTCGACCAGCCGATCCAGCGGCTCATGTTCCGCGCGTGGCTGTGGGCCATGCAGTCCCCCGGCCGCTACACCGTCGGCGGCAAGCTCGCGCGCCTCGCCATCCGGCTCGGGTGGGCGAAGTCCCTGGCGCAGCCGTGGACGGAGGGACGGGAGTTACCGGAGCCGCCCGAACAAAGTTTCCACGAGTGGTGGAAGCAAACCCGATGAACCCGGCCCGCGAAAACATTCTGGCCCGCGTGCAGGCCGCCCTGCGCGCGCAAGCGCATCGCCCTGCGGCGCCGACGACTGCGCCGATTTTCCCGCCCGTCACGAATCCCGAAACGCGGTTCCGCGAGGAATTCATCGCCTTGAAGGGTGAGTTGATCGACGGCGCGGAGAAACTCCGCGAGTTCTTGAAACCCTTCGGCAGAATCGCCACCGACGACACCCAACTCGTGCGGGAGGTGATTGGCGACGGCAACGCCGGCCCGCGCGATTGCGATCTCGGCGTGACCGGTTGCGATTGTCTGATCGCCCAGACGGGATCGGTCGTGGTGTCGACAACTTCCACTGGAGGACGCGCGTTGTCCGTTCTGCCGCCCACGCATTTGGTGATCGCCCGTCGCGACCAGATCGTCCCCGATCTTGCCTCCGCGATGGCCTTGCTCCGGAAGCGCTACGACAGCCGTTGGCCGAGCGCCCTGTCGGTCATTACGGGGCCGAGTCGCACGGCGGACATCGAGAAGATTCTCGTGTTCGGCGCGCACGGCCCCAAACGGCTGGTGGTTTATCTGGGCAGCTGAGGCAGGGCCGACGCCGCAGAACTTGGAAAGTTCAATTCTTGATCGGGACGGCCGCGGGGCGTGCGGAATCGGGGCGCGAAGTAGCAGCCGACGACCAACGCGGCGGCGAGGGCCTGGCCGAGCAAAGTTTCCACGGTTGGAAAGACCGCGAACCACATGCCCATCCACGCCGGGATCAGCTTGGTCAACGCCGGGATCGGCGTCGTCGGAAGCCAATGGGCGAGTTGCATCTCCTGCCCTTGTTCGCCGACCATGACCAGAAGCACGAGGCCCAGCATGACGCCGGTCAATACCAGCATCTTCCGGTACGGCAAGCGGTGGTGCGTCACAAACGTCAGCACGGCGACGATGCCGGAAAAAAACAACCCGAGCAGGGCGCCTTCCAAGACGGTCCTGGCGCCCAGCCTCAGTTGATAGCTTTGCAGGAAAAGCACCACCTCGAACCCCTCGCGATACAGGGACGCAAACCCCAACAGACAAAGTCCCCACCTGAGACGGGCCTGGGATATCTGGGCCTTGCCGGCATCGCGGAGCAGCTCCGTTTTCCGTCTGGTGTGCATCGAGATCCAACCGCCCCAATATACCTTGTGGAAGAACCAGTTCATGACCACCAGCAGGACGATGATCGCGAGCAGCCCCGTGGCCGCCTGGAGGTGAAGCGCGGAGACATTCTCCAGCAGACTGCTGACGACCCGCACGGCGACGATCCACGTGGCGACGGTCGCTGCGAAGCCGATGGTCGCCCCCATGACAACGGGGCGACGGTGCGGCTGTTGGCGACCCACCATGCTCGCGGTAATGGCCGAAAGGACCAGAATGCACTCCAAGCCCTCACGAAACACCAACACCCCGATGTCGAGCCGGGCCACGGTCGCACTGGTATCCGGAGTTGTCGGATCCGGTACGCCGTGCGCGGCGATGCCTTGCCACACCAACACGCCGGCGACGACGAGCACGGCGATCCCCAGGAGAGCGCGCCACAGGACACGCCTGGGCCTGGTGGGCAAAGCCACGGGGAAACGCGATGTTGTGGTGGTTTCACGCATGGCGGGGTAATTCCTAGGCGAAGCCGAAATGGCGGAGGACTTGAAACACCCCGAACGCCGCCAGATAGGCCAAGCCGGTCATGTAGGCAATCTGCAGCAGCGGCCATTTCCACGTACCGGTTTCGCGGCGCGTCACGGCTTGCGTCGGTAAACATTGGGCCGCCAAAATGTAAAACACCAGCAGGCTGAAACAGTTGGCCGTGTTGAAAACCGGTTTGCCGTCGGATCGGCGCGCGTCGCGCAACGTGTCGTACAACGAGTCGGGATGTTCTTCCGCGACGTCGGAACCGACGCCGTACACCACCGCCAGCGTGGACACGATCACCTCGCGGGCGGCGAAAGAAGTAATCACGCCAATGCCAATCTGCCAGTCAAAACCGAGCGGCCTGAGAACCGGCTCGAGCGAGTGGCCCAGCCGTCCGGCGATGGAATGCTCGAGTTGGTCGCGTGCCGCCTCAACCTTGGTAGCGGGCGACGCCGTGGGCGATGGCGCCTTGATGCGCGGGAAACTGGCGAGGAACCACAGGCCGACGGAAATGCAAAGGATGACCGTGCCCGCGCTGCGGATGAACACGGCCGCCCGATCCAACATCTGCAGCGTGGCCGTCCGCAGGCTCGGCAATCGGTAGTGGGGCAGTTCGAGTACGAGCGGCTTGCTCTCGCCGGGCAGGATGGTATGACGGAACACCCACGCCATCGTCAGCGCCGCGGCGACGCCGACGGCGTACGCACCCGTGAACGTCAGGGACGCCTTGATCGGCGAGCGCGCAAACAGCAGCGCGATCAGCATCGTGTACACCGGAATCCGGGCGGAACAGGTCATCAACGGCGCGACGAGAATCGTGACCAGCCGATCGCGCCGGTCCTCGATGACGCGCGTGGACATGATCGCCGGCAGCGCACAGGCATGCGCCGACAGCAGCGGCACGAACGCTTTGCCGGGCAATCCGATCCGGCGCATCAGACGATCCATGACGAACGCCGCCCGCGCGAAATAACCGGTGTCTTCGATGAGCGACAGAAGGAAGAACAAGATGCCGATTTGCGGCAGGAACACCAGGATCCCGCCCACGCCGCGGATGACGCCGTTCACCAACAGGCTGCTCCACAGTCCTTCCGGCAGATGCTGGGCCGCGAACGTGGCGACGTACGCAAAAAAGCCGTCGATGAGGTTCATCGGGATTTTTGCCACCTGGAAAATCAGAAAGAAGATCCCGAACATGACCGCGAAAAACGCGGCGACGCCGATCACGGGGTGCGTCAGAACCTGGTCAATCTTTTCCGTGCGACGACCCCGCGTCTCGTGGGCATGCGCCACACAGCGCGAGGAAACGTCTTCGGTCCAGGCATATCGCGCCTGGAACGGACAGCCCGAGCAACCCGTACAGGCGGGTTTGGGTGGGACGAATCCGACCGGTTCGGCAACCGACGCCGCCAGGCGCGCGATCTCGCGGTGCAGCATGTCCAGCCCGGTGCCGTACCGGGCCGAAATCGGTATCACTGGGCACCCCAGCTCAAGCTGCAGCTTGGCGGGATCGATCTGCAGGCCGTGTTCTTCCGCCATGTCCATCATGTTCAGGGCGACGACGGTCGGGACCTGCAACTCCAGAATCTGGCTGACGAGGAAAAGATTGCGTTCGAGATTCGTCGCATCGACGATGAGCAGAACCGCGTCGGCCCGGCTGTGGTCCGACAATCGTCCCCGCACCGCTTGTGCCGCGACTTGCTCTTCCGGAGATGAGGAATCAAGGCTGTAGAGGCCGGGCAAATCGACCACGGTGACCGGCTGCCCGCCTATGTGCGCCCGCCCGATCCTGCATTCGATTGTCGTGCCCGGAAAGTTCGCCGTCTTCGCCCGCAACCCCGTCAGCGCGTTGAACAGCGTCGTCTTTCCCGCGTTCGGATTGCCCGCCAGGACCAGTGTAAACCGGTGCGATTTCGACACGGTTGCGCCGGGATCGCGAGCGTTGGCAAGAGGAGAATCGGCAATCATGTTGTGGCCTTTGATCCGTCCGGACATTCGCAACGGCCCGCACAGGGTTCGACCAGGACGCGGTCGGCCAGCCGCGCGGAGATGCCCAGGCGCGAGCCGAACACGCGGACGATCAGCGGGTCGCCCCGCTTGACCAATTCCACCTGTCGCCCGATGCAAATTCCAAGCGCCTTGAGCCGATCCATACTGTCGTCCTCCGCTTCGACCCGCCGGATCACGGCGCACACCTTCGGTTCCAGCTCGGGCAGCCGAACCAAGGACCCGGTCACCGGCGGAGCCGCTTCACCCCGCCCCGGGATCGCAGAAGATTCAGGCATTGCGTTCTCCTTATTGCTTCGTCTTCGCGTTCAGCGGTTTCTCGGCTTCCGCGCGCACCGACTGCAGGTATTCCGACAATTGTTTGTACTGTTCATCGTTCAGGTGCGCCTTGCGTCGCATTTTCTCCATCCAGGTCTGCCAACTTTTGCCGTCGTACTTTGCCGGGTCATAAAACTTGTGACACCGCGCGCATTTGCTCACGTAAAGCTTTCTCCCCGCCATGAGCTCTTCGGCTGGCCGCTGCATGTTCCCGTCGGCGCGCCCACCCGGCGTCACGAGTGCCAACAACACGACGCTGACAAACCCACGCATCAGAGTTCAATCCCGAAGATCAACCGGACGTTGACGCGTTCGTGCCCCTCCAGATCAAACGCGTGATTGCCATCGGGGTTGCCTTGAAAATTGTTGCCATAGACCTGCGGCAACACGGTCAACGTCGCCCACCAATTCTCCTGGGTATATGTGACAACCGGACCGACAAAGACGGCCGTGTTTTCCCAGAGCTCGTATTCCGGTAGCTCGTTGTGGTCGCGCGCCTCGATCCCCAGCGACCAGCGTTTGCTGACGGGGCGCGTGATCCCAAAACTCAACTCGACCTCGCCTTCCTCGCCGTCATCGTTGAGATTCCATTCGGTCGCGTGCGCGAGGTTCAGCGCCCATTTCCAATCACCACAGCGCTGACCGAGAATGATTCTCTGCTCCAATTCGGCTTCGTCGCCCGAATAGCGCGGCTCGAGATAGAGCGTCAAGCCGACGGCATGCTCCGCCGGGTTGAGCAGCAGGCAGCGGTTCTCCAGTGATAGGCCGTCGAACTTGAATTCTGAATGGGTCTCCAGCGTAACCGGATCGCGGTAGTTTTCCGCCAAGGTATTCAGGTACAACGCGACCGTGTACCGGTCCGTCGCGCCGTACTCGAACTCCTCACGGAACTCCCAGCGATTGAAGTTCTCCTGCCCCACCTCGGCGTCGCGGCCCGCGCGCAACGTGATGGTTTGCTCGAACTCGGCCGCACCGGCCGGCATCGTCTCCGGTTCGTAGCTGTACGTGAAGTAACGCTCGGTGGCCCATGCCCCGGTCACGTTCATCGTCCATGTCAACATCGCGATCATCCAACGCCATCCATATCGCCTCACGGTCAGTCTCCAAGTATTGCTAGACTGGCACGGTCTGGTTTGCTATTTTGCTGGTCGAGAACGCGCCTCGAACGCGTCTCTCGTTGAGGGTTGCGCTGCGGCGTGCCAAACCTGCGCGCAGCCCTCAAATCTTTCTACTCCAATAGTGTCGCAATCTCCTGTACGTGCTCCGTTTCCACGCTGATCTGCTTGCGAATGAAATCTTCCAGCATCGTGTCGCCCGCCACGCGCGGCAACACTTCCTTGTAGGCCTCGAGCGCCTGGCGCTCGACTTCCAACATCTCCGCGAGCGCCTCCGGCAAATTGGTCGGGCCGCCGTGCAATTCCAACGCGATCTTGAGCTGCGGGATGTGGCCGAGCGCGCGGATCTGCTTGGCAATCGCCTCGGCATGTTCGAGCGTCTCCCGCGTCCCGTCATCGAACAGTTTCTCGGCCGCCAGCCGGTCCACGCCGCGCAGCCGATATCTCATCTGGAAATACCGCAGGAACGCTTCGACTTCCTCCGCCATCAGCCGATTCAAGTCTTCCACTATCTCGTCGCGATCGACCTTCATAGCCTCGCGTGCTGCAATTCCTCGATCAGACAATGCCCGTTGCATACTTCGCAGGTCTTGCTCTCGGGGCACTCATCGTGAAAGTTCTTGAACCGCGCCAACACCTGCCTGGCCAACGGATCCTCGGACACCAGGAATCTCATGAAATGGACCAGTTGTTCGCCGGTGGGTTGGCTGATTAAATGTTCGACCTTGCAGCTGTCGATTTCGGCCTGCAGCTCCGGCACATCCAGCACTTCCCGGAGAAAAGCCTTCACCACCGCCTTCTTCGCCATGACGGCTTGCACGGCTCTCTGCCCTTTCTCCGAAAGCTTGACCAAACGCCGCTCGTCGGTATCCAAAAACCCTCGCTTCTTGAGCGTCCGGAGGTTGATCGATACGCTGCCCCGCGTGATTCCCAGTTGGCGGGCGATGTCGGACACTCGCGCCCAACCGCCATACTCCAAGCCCACCTCGTGGATAGCCAACAAATGATGAGCCGCACTGTGTGTCAGCTCGTTCGCCTCGAATTCCTTCCACGTTTCCATGGAAGGTTGTCTTATAGGACACCTGTTTGGTATGTCAAACATAAAAAGAGAAAATTTGTCTGCTTAGGAGTGCGCCGTCATCTGTTTTGCTCAAAAAGCGGCTTTCCCAACGCGCTCCGCGGGATTATAGTCCGTCCCAACAAGGAGGCAGTGGGGTGGAACAGTTGGTCGATACCTTTCTCGATCACTTGGCGGTGGAACGCGGGCTGGCCGAGAACACGCGACTCGCGTATCGCGCCGATCTCGCGCAGTTCACTGAGTTCCTCCGTCACCGCGGGATCCGTCAGCTCAACGCGGCGCAACGCGAACACGTCACAGAGTACCTGCTGCGGCGTCGCAAGGGCGGGCTGAGTGCGAGGAGTTTGTCGCGGCATCTGGCGGCCATCCGCATGTTCTGCCGGTTCCTGTTCCGCGAAAAACTGCTGGCGGCGGACATCACGCAAACCATCGACTCTCCCAAGCTTTGGCGTACCCTTCCCCACACGCTCGGTTACGAGGAGGTAGAACGCCTGCTGGCTGCGCCGGACACTCGTAGGAAACTCGGACTGCGCGACAAGGCGATGCTGGAATTCCTGTATGCCACGGGCCTGCGCGTCAGCGAAGTCGCGCACGCCAAGCTCAACGACATCAACTTTGAAGCCGGCTTCGTGCGGTCGATCGGCAAAGGCAACAAGGAGCGAATTGTTCCTGTGGGGAAACAAGCGGTGGAGTGGCTGCAACGGTACCTCCGCGAAGCACGGGCGTCGTTTCCCAAGTCCGACAGTGTCCCCGAGGTGTTTCTCTCCACCCGCGGCAAACCGCTGAGTCGAAAGACCATCTGGCTCCTGATCAAGAAACACGCCCGGGCTGCGGGCATTCCGACGAATATCACGCCCCACACGCTGCGGCACAGTTTTGCGACGCATCTCCTCGATAACGGGGGCGACCTCCGCGTCATCCAGGAGATGCTGGGCCACGCCGACATCTCGACGACCCAGGTTTACACGCATGTCGACCAGCAGCGGCTCAAGGAAACGCATTATCGGTACCACCCTCGCTCGGGGCGGCGCTGAGGGCCGGGCAAAATTCTGCTCGATTTTTGCGGCACGGTTCGGTAATCTGATGGACGATGCAGTTGGATTTTGGGCCCTGACAGGTTTCAGAGCGGCAACATCCCCCTGCACGCGAAGGCGACGCGGCAATCATGTCTCAGAAATTGCAGAAGATCATCGGCTACGAATTCAAGGACCCCGACCTCCTCAGCGAGGCCATCACCCACCCGTCAATCGCTCACGAACGCGGTGGCGAGAACGGACGCCACAATCAGCGACTTGAGTTTCTTGGGGACGCGGTACTCCAGCTGGTGTTGACCGATCGCGTTTTCAAGCTTTACCCCGATCTTCCCGAGGGCAAACTCACCCAAATTCGCGCTCATCTTGCCAACCGGCACACCCTGTTCCGCCGGGCCCAAGCCATCGACTTGGGCAAATACCTGCTGCTCGGCAAAGGAGAAGAGGCCAGCGGCGGCCGCGAACGGCTCTCGAACCTGGCCGACGCCTACGAAGCATTGCTGGGGGCGATCTACCTCGACGGCGGAATCCGGGCGGTTCGTAAGTTCGTTCTGGCGCAGTTCGCCGACGAGTTCGCCAACATCAAACAGGCCACGCACCGTCAGAATCCCAAGGGACGGTTGCAGGAACTGCTCCAAGCCCATTCTCCCAACGGTCCCAGCTATCGCGTCCTGCGCGAGTCGGGTCCCGATCACAGCAAGTATTTCGAGATGGCGGTAGAGTGGGAGGGCCGCGAAATTGGCCGCGGCAATGGCTCCAGCAAGAAACAGGCGGAAACCGCCGCCGCCGAGGCGGCCTTGGCAGCACTTCCGGACCTGCTCGCCCAAGCGGGCGGTTCTCCGCCGCGAAAACCGGCCTAATGTGATTCCGTCGACGGTGCCGAGGGGGCCGACGGCGCAGCGGGAGTCGTCGGACCCGGAATGGGTTCCGTGGCCGAGCCGGTGTTTTCGACTCGAACGCCGTGCTTCGCGAACAGCGCGGTCAGTTCCGGTTTACCCATGCTGTACTTGGCCAGTTCGTTGAGCACGTACGTGATCTGCTGGCGGTTCGACCGCAACTGCACAATCTGCGCTTGGCGCGCGCGAATGGTCCCCGCGAGGTTCCGGTTTTGCTTGAGGACAAATGCGCTCAACGCCAGGCTCACGACGGCCAACCCCACTCCCAGTCCGCACACCAGACTGCGCAACTGTCCAATCGCCGTGGGTACGTCCATTGGTTGATCGGCCGGCCGTTGTGGCGGCCGGGTCTCGCCGGCTTGGCCTTGATTCTCATCAGGGTTGCTCATCGCATCGGCTCCGTTGGTTGATTCGATTCCATGGGTGCGGCGCCGGCCGGCACGTTTGCCATCGCCTGCGCCTGTTTGAAAATCTCCGCGATCTGCGGGTCGGTAGTCGCCCGCGCCGCGAAGTCCTGCAGCAGACTTTGGAAGACCTGCTGCTGCACCGCCAGTTGCTGAAACTGCGCGTCCGCACGCGTCGCGTCGCGATACACCTCGACGTGCCGCATCACGACCCAGATATTGAGAATGAGGCAAACCGCGAGGACGACACTGCCGTACTTAACCACTGCTTGGAATGTTTTTTCGTTCATCGTATCACCTGAACCGCTAGCGAGTGCTGCCGTCTGCCGCCCAGCGCTCGAGCATACCGAACAACTCCGTCACATTGAATGGTTTCTCCATGAATCCTGCCGCTCCTTGCCGCATCATCTCGTCGCGCGTCACGCCCAGCGACCGATATTCCCCCGACATCAACAACACGCGCTTCGCCGTCTTGGCCGCGAGAATTGCCTTCATTGCGTCCACACCGTTCATGCGCGGCATCAGAATGTCCATGACCACCAGATCAGGCCGCAGTTCCTGCGCTCGTGCCACGGCCTCCACACCGTCCTTTGCCGTTCCCACGATCTCGTGACCCCCATACCGGATGGTGTCGGCCACCACGTCACACACCGCCGGTTGGTCGTCCACTACGAGCACTCGTAACTTCTTGCCCACACACGTCGCGTCGGGCTGTTGCTCTTTCGGCCCCACATTCATCACGATGGGCGCTGACTCTACCGGTTTGCCCACCGCAATGCAAGCATCGGATTGACGCGGCTCTTGCCATCCGCCCGTCCCTGCTCTATTCTCCGGTCAACCATCCACTCGCGAGGTTACGATGAAGATTCTCATCGCCGACAAGTTCTCGGAAAAACACATCGACCAGCTCAAGAAGCTCGGCTGCGAAATCACCTACAACCCGACCGTCAAGGCCGAAGAGTTGCCCGCGCTCATCGCCCCGTACAAAGTGCTCGTCGTCCGCAGCAAACGGGTCGCGGTCGACACGATCAAGGCAGGGGACCAACTTACCGTCATCCTGCGGGCCGGCGCCGGCGTCAACACCATCGACGTCAAAGCCGCCAGCGCCCGCGGAGTCTATGTCACCAACTGCCCCGGCAAGAACTCCGTCGCTGTCGCCGAACTCGTCTTCGCGTTTCTCCTCGGCCTCGACCGGCGTCTCCCCGACAACGTCGCCGCCCTGCGCGCCCACAAGTGGAACAAGAAGGAATTCAGCAAGGCTGACGGCGTGCTCGGCAAAACGCTCGGCGTCGTCGGCGTTGGCCAGATCGGACGCGAAGTCATCAAACGCGCCCTTGCGTTCGGCTTGCACGTCGTCGCGTGGTCGCGCTCGCTGACCCTGCAGAAGGCCAAGGAACTCGACGTCGAATACTGCCCGGACCTCGACACGCTCTTCCGCCGCGCCGACGTCATTACCCTGCACGTCGCGCTCAAGACCGACACCCGGAAACTCGTCAACGCCGACCGCATCGCGATGATGAAGCCCAACGCCATTCTCATCAACACCGCGCGCGGCGAAGTCGTCGATCAGGCCGCGCTGCGGGCCGCGCTCGAAGCGCGGAAGATTCGCGCAGGCCTCGATGTGTTCGATCCCGAGCCGGCCGAGGGTACCGCCGACTTTGCCGACCCGATCCTCGATTGCCCAAACCTGTACGGCACGCACCACATCGGTGCGTCCACCGAGCAGGCGCAGGACGCCATTGCCGAGGAAGCCATCCGGATCATTGAAACCTTCGTCAAGACGGGCGTCGTGCTCAACTGTGTCAACCTTGCCTTCCGGACACCCGCACAGTATCAACTCGTCGTCCGCCATTACGACCGCGTCGGCGTCCTGGCATACGTCATGGACCAGATCCGCCGCGCCAACATCAACATCGAAGAAGTGCAGAACATCATCTTCGATGGCGCCGCCGCTGCATCCTGTCGCATTCAACTCGATACCGAACCCGGCGACAAACTCGTGGCGTCGATTAAAGACGGCAATCCCGACATCATTGGGGTGGAATCGCTCCAGATCGGGGAATGACCCGATCCGCTGACGAGGGTTCGCGGGAGACCCGGGCCGCGGGCGTCACGAGCCAGCTCACCAAACTTCGACGGGATCACCGCACGTCAGCGCAAACATCCGCGCGGCGTTGCCGCCGTTCACGGCAATTTCCAGGAAGCCGCTCGACCCCATTAGCGCCAGCGGCTGGTTGGGGGGCCCGTCCTGGTAGAACCTCCGCACCGCGCACTGCACTTTATCGGGCACACACACCCGGCTGGCGCCCTGGCGCGGCAACTCGATGTTGGTAATCGCGTTGCCGAAGTGATCGATGCAAATCACCGCGCCCCGGATCCGGCCGCCCTCCGTCCCGGGTCGCGGCCAATCCAGTCGCACGCAGTCGGTCAACCGTTCTCCCAGCGAGTCGAACGGGACGTTTTGAGTGAGCCGTGCCGCCACGGGCGCAAACACATCCCGCCCGTGAAACGTGTGGCTCACGGGCTTCCGAAAATACGCGTCATTATCCAGCCGGCGGATCTCGACGTCGGTCTCTCCCGCAAGGGCGAATGAAAGCACGCCGTTGTCCGGACCAACGAAAACGTAACGGGCCGTTCTCACGCCAATCGCGGCGCGACTGCTCCCCACACCGGGGTCAACGACGGCCACGTGCACCGTGTTGTTCGGGAAACACCGATAAGACGCCCGCAGCGCAAATGCGGCCGCGCGGACGTCTCCCGCGGGGATCTCGTGCGTGATGTCGACCACCGTGACTTCCGGGTTCACCCCGAGGATCACCCCTTTCAGACTGCCGACAAACCAATCCCGCCCGCCGAAGTCAGTGGTCAAGGTGATGATGCTCACGAGAAAACGCCGCCGGGGGCGCGCCCCGGACGGTCAGAGGTTCCCGCCTTCCAACCGCAACAATTGCCGTTTCATCGGCAACCCGCCACCGAAGCCGCCGAGCGAGCCGTCGCTGGCGATGACGCGATGACAGGGAATGATGATCGGGACGGGATTGGCCCCGCACGCGGTCCCGACGGCCCGCGTGGCATCTGGTTTGCCGATCGCGCGCGCGACCCAGGCGTAAGAGCGCGTCTGGCCACGCGGAATCTTCGTCAGCGCCGACCACACCTTCCGCTGAAACTCCGTCCCCGAAGATAGGTCCACCGGAACACTCCAGCGAACGGTCTTGCCCGCCGCGTACTGTTTGAGCTGCTGCCCCAGCCGGCGCACGAAGGACGGCGCCTTCTGTGCGGACGGGCCCGGGTGGGGCTGGGTACGCTGAGGAAAATCGAGCGCGGTAATGCCACGGCGCGAGTACCGGGCGCGAAACGCACCCAGTTTCGTCTGAACGATCACCGTATTACGAACCAGATTATCCACAGCGCGACGAAAGATAATCCCAGCCACATGAAAAAGCGATTCCGAATTTTGCGCTGGACGTGTTTGAGCGGTTTGTAGCTCTTGATGCTGCCGGCGCCCAGGTAATGCGCCAGTTTCTCGTGGGGCGGCACAACCTGCGCGGTCTCAAGCGCCGCGCCGGGTGCATGGGTGAAGAGGTCGGGCTCGGGTTTGTTGGCGAAGGCGATCGGTTCCGCTTCCAGTTCCTTGAGCGGCTCGGCCTTCACGTCGAACAGGTCTTCACGCGATCGCGCGAGAGAGTCTGGCGACCGCCGGGGCGGTGCCAGCACGCCCTTGACGAGCTTGGTGAAAGTCTGCATGGGCGGTTCTGGCCGATGGGGCTCCGCTGCACCCGATGGTTGTGTTCCCATTTCCCGCAACTGCCGCTGCAGCGTCGCAATTTGCCGGTCGAGGTCGTCGATGGCGCGATCAATTGGATCGGCGGATTTCCGGCGGAATGGCATGACCAGGCTCCTGCGCTAGTGTTTCGTGGCCAGCAGGACGATCAGCCAAATCGTGCCCGCAACGATCAGCGGGGCGGAAGCGGCGGCCCCGATGACCGCGTAGCGAGCGGCCTCGTCCCAGCCGAGCGGCTTTTTGGCGGCCGCCTCCGGAACGAGCGGGGCCGGCGCGCCGGCCGCCGGGTTCAGGCAGTCGAGTTTCGTGCGGGCTCGATTGTACTCGAGGCGCGCGTTCTCGATGACGCCGAGGGCCTTGCTCAACTCTTCGCGGACGGTGCCGCTGTCCCAGTCCTCGTCGTTGATTTGCTGGATCTGCTCCAGATAATCGCGAAACGCGGCGATGGTCTTGCCGCACAATTCTGCGAGGCGTTGCGATTCGATTTCCTGGCGTTCGAGTGTGACCAGCGACCGCGTGAGGTGATCGATCATTTCGGTGCGGCCCCGGCTGTACTCTTCCTGCCGGCGACGCAGTTCTTCGAGCTCGCTCTTCTGGCGTTCCAGTTCCTCTTGTTGGCGGCGCAACGTGAGCAGGCGCTCGCGGGCCTGTTCCAACCGGGAATCAACCTCTTCGCGATGCGGTGGCAGTTCGACGACGGAAAGTGCGGGCCCGTCGGATTCGGGCAAAACGGTAGCGGCATTACTCCCCCCCTGTTTCATACAGAAATCCTCCTTGTTGTCACGCAGGATAACAGGCGGCGCGAAAAAGTAAAGAAGGTTGTGCGGTCCGGCGGTCAAATTTCGAGGGAATCAACCCTCTTGAGTGCGAGCGACATGGGGATGCAGGCCGCGGCCACACTGATGAGCGACACCAAGGTCCAAGAGAGAAGCACCCCCCAGGGTTGACCCGGGCTGCCGACGCCACTGGACGCGAATTTCGAGTACATCGGCCACACTTCTGCGCCGATGACGAGTGCCACGTACACGAGGCTCATCACGAAGCAGAAGGTGCCGCCAAAGCCCGAGACAATCCTGGCCGGATTATCGTCGTGACAGTTGACGATGGCGCCCGAGCCAAAATACGGGAACAGCGCCCCGATGCCCACCGCGATGCCGCACAACGCGAAACTCATGACCACGACCGTGGCGGCGAACAACAAGGTCTGCCAACTCGAAACCTGCAGCATCCAGCTCGACGTGAGCATCAACGCCAGCGTGATCCCCGCCGAGCAAACGCTGCTGAGCCAGAATTTCTCGAGGAGCACGCGTTTCAAGCCATACGGGACCATCCCGACGATCCACAAACGCCGGCCCTCGAGGCTGAACTGCGGAAACACAAACCGCGTCGTCAAGGTCGCCAACGTCATGCTGGACGCTCCCAGGTTGAGGAACGAAACGAAACACCCCCACGATTCGCTCTTGTACTCTTGTGCGACGCTGCGGAGGTTGAGCACGTACAACCCGATCAGCCCGAAGAAGATTGCGAACTGGCTCCACTGTGACGTGTCGCGCCAGAACACCCGAACGTCTTTGATCACCAACGCACGCGTGGCGGGGTTCAGGCGCGGCCACAAGTTCACCAGATGTTCCAATACCCCCACGCGCGGCAGGGTGATCGGCTTGTCCAGCAGGGCGACGCCCAGCTCGAAGCGTCCCTGACTGTGGTTGCGCGACCAGCCGTCGTAGAAGAGGCGGCGACTCACCACCGTGCACACCAAGAGGGCCATCATCGCGTTGCTCAGCAACACCATGAAGAAGAACGCCCCCCGCCCGCTCCAGCCCTCGCCCCACGCAATCATGCTCGAGGCCAGCCAGTAGCTCGGCAGGATCGGCTGAACCGTCACCCGGCTGTTTTGCATCAGATGCTGCAGCGCAGCCACCATCTGCGGCGGCTCGAAATTCTCAGCTTCCATGGGCTTGATAAACACCGCCGCGCAGGCGATGCCGACCGCCCCGATGCCGAACAGAGCCCACTTGAACACCCGGCGATGCAAGTAGCGGGCAATGACCAGAATCACGATCGCCCCCAGGGCCGCCGGGATCGCCGTGAACGGCAGGAACAACACGAACACTTTCATGTAAAACCAGCCCGTGACCTGCCGCGTCGCCCCGTACGCCAACATCAGCGGTGCGGACAAGAACAGAAACGCCCAACTCGCCAGCAGCGCCGTCTCCATCAGTTTCCACCGAAACACATCCAGACTTCGCACGGGAAGCGTGAGCATCCACTGGGTCTCCGGACTCTTGAAGATCGTCGAGTACCCGATGATGATGTTCGAAAAGACGAGCATCACGAACAGGAACGCAAAGAACAAATACAGCATCCGGTCCAGGAGGATTGCCTGGAGCCCCGGCACCTCCGCCAGCCGCGTAAATCCGAGGCGAAAGATCCAATACCCCACCACCCAGTAGCCGATCACGAACAGCGTGACCACCGATACCATCAGGTAGGATTTCTCGCGCAGCGCCAGGACCTGGCGACGGGCCATGCGCGCATTGACCTCGGCCAGCAGACGGAAGAACGTGACCGCGCTCATGGCGCCTCCCTCGTGGCCCCTTCCTCTTCTTCTTCAGGCGTGAGGGCGAGAAACGCGTCCTCCAGGGCTCCCACCTCGCCGCTCATCTCCCGCAATTGATCGATGGTTCCAGTGGCGATCAACTTGCCCCGGTTCAAGATGCCAATCCGATCCGCCAGTTCCTCGGCGATCGACAGGATGTGCGTGGAGAGGAAAACCGTCACACCCGCGCGCGAGCGCTGTTTCAGCACGTTTTTCACCACGCGGGCACTGCGGGGATCCAGTCCGACCATGGGCTCGTCGATGATAATGACCTTCGGCTCGTGCAGGAGCGCCGAGGCGATCACCAGCCGCTGGCGCGTGCCGTGAGAGAGATTCTCGATGATCTGCTTGCGGGTTTCATTGAGATCGAACACGTCGAACAACTCATCGATCGCCGGCTCCACTTCCCCACGGCGCATGCCGTAAAGCTGGCCGATAAACAGCATGAACTCCACCGGGTCCAGCTTGTCGTAAAGAAACGGCATGTCGGGCACGAACCCGATGAGCTTGCGCGCGGCCACGGGATCTTTCTGGATGTCGTGGCCGCCGACGAGCGCCCGGCCCGACGTCGGCTTGAGCAGGCCCGCCAGCAACTTGATCGTCGTCGTCTTCCCCGCGCCGTTCGGACCGAGGAACGCGAAGCATTGTCCCTGGGGGATGTCGAGGTTGAGATCGTGCACCGCGGTCAGTCCCCCGAATCTCTTGGTCAGATGTTCCGTGAGAATCATATGTTCACTTCAATACGTTACTCACCATCTCCAACTCGAGCGACGTGGACACCTTCAGGACCGCGCCGTCGGTTTCGCTCACCCAGATTTTCGTCCACAGGTGGTCGTTGATTCTCGAGTCAATCAGAAACGTCCGCAGCGCGCTGCCCGCCACTTCGAGACGGTCGAAATAGGTCACGGTCACCGGCCTCGATGGCGATTCGCCGGTCCCGGACCGGGCCAGAACCGAACTGGGCGATCCGCCGCTGCCGGGAAAACTGAAGCCCGCCAGCCCCGGCACGCCAAACAGGCTGGCAAAACCGGTGCGTTGAATCTGGTTGAAATCGAAGACGCGCTCGTCGTGAATGTCGCCCATGTCGAAAACCACTTGCACCTTTTTCGTCGCATCGTCGCCGGCGATCCGGACGCGGCCGTTGTTGATTTGCGTGGTCATGCGAAAACTGGCCAGGTCCAACTGGGGCGTGAACGTGCTGTGGCTCTTGAGCCGTAGCCGCGACGGCATCCCGAATACCGGCAGCGTCATCTGCAGCATGCTCGACACGTCGTAACCGTTCACCAGCTGGTCCGGCCCCGGTTTCTCCGCCAGTCCACCGCTCAACTTGGGGCGAATTTCGACCGTGCAGAATCCGACGTAAGTCCCGCGATAATAGACGTTGAGCCGCACGGGCTCCGGGTTGGCAAAGATTTTCTTCAGCACCCGCCGTGTCGGGTATCTGTCGAGGGGCAAGGGCTGGGGAAAAAACTCCACGCGCACCAGAGCCGCCATCATCGCGACCCAGAATACGACGATAAACCCCGCAAATACCCTATTCAACATACCTGTTTCCCCACACCCAATCCGCTCACTCGCCTACGGAATAACCAACTGCTGTCCGACCTTCAATTGATCCTTGCTCGGCAAATCACTCCGATTTGCCTCAAAAATCCTTTCCCAGCCGCCACGCGTGCCGTAATAGCGCAAGGCCAACGAATACAGCGTGTCGCCTTTCTGAACGACGTGCACCCGCCCCCGCGCCGGCTCGGCGGCAGCCGTTTCAGATCCCGATGACGGCGGAACCGCATCGGGCGCGCCTGCCGGTACCGCCGCCGGCGTAGCCGCGCGCGCGGCTAGCGACGCCGATGCGGACTCTGCGGCCGCAGGCGCGGCCACCGCGGCCACGGTCGTAGCGCCTGCTGACTTCTCCAACTCAGCAATCCGCGTCCGGAGCCTTGCATTCTCCTGCAGCAAGGCGGCCGTCTGATCCTGCAGTCGCGTCAGTTCGCTCGGATCTATGATCGGCGATTGCGGCAGCTTGGCCGCCAGCGACAGCTTGGCCCGCTCGATGAAATCCTCAACCAGATGCTTCTTGTCCGAGTCGGGTCGCAGTTCCAAATAGTACCGGTAATGATAAATGGCCGAGATCGGATCGCCCAGTTTGTCGTCGCATAGCAACCCCAACTCCAGATGTGCCTTGGCAAACTCCGGATTTACCATCAGCGCCTTCTTGTACGCCTCCGCCGCAGCCGGAAAGTCGCCTTGCTCGGAAAGCTTTTTGGCCCGCTGATAGTTGGTCTCACGCTCGGCTTCCGCGTCCGTGACCGTGACCGGCCCCGTACGCCCGCAAGCAGAAGTGAACACGAGGAGGACAACCAAGGTGATGGGCAGTACCGGGCAACCGCGGTAGACCCGCCAACAGACCGACTGACTTGTCAGAGCTTTCTCCATTTCTGCCGTCCGTCAGACGGTTGACGGAGGGCAAACCTACCACGCCCTGGCGGAAATTACAACCCATCACCGTCGGTCGAATGCGCCATTATGTCGCGGTTTTGTCCCTTGACGCTCGCCGGGCGCAACGGCTAAGATTGCCGCCGGTTTCTCCGAACCACACTCAAGATTGTACCGGGAGGTGAACGCCATGGCTGAAGCCTATTGTGTAAAGTGCAAAGCGAAAAAAGAAATGGCGAACGCGCAGCAAGTCACGATGAAGAACGGCCGCCCCGCCGTGCAAGGTGTGTGTCCTGACTGCGGCACCAAGCTGTTCCGCATCATGGGCGGCAAGAAGTGAGGTCCGTCGCCGGTCGAGCCCATGCTCGACCGCGCAGTTGAACGAGTCCCTGGCCAGCCGACGCTTGCGAGGCTGGTTCGTCTTTATTAGTATGAGCGGAGTCAAACCGTGATTCCAATTTACTGACCATGAACGACGTCAAAGAAGAACTAGCCTACGTACTCATCAACCCTTACACGGTCTACAAATCGCGGACGGGCGGCGTGATCGTGCGCCTGTTTACACGCACCGCGCTGGAACTGGCGGCCACCCGCATGTTTGCGCCCAGCCGCGAACTGGTCGAGAAATACGCCGAAATCATCGTTTCGACCAAGGACCCGCAGGACCGCAAGATTCAGGAACTCATCCGCCAGTACATCCTCGACAATTACTCTCCCGACCCCAAGACCGGCCAACATCGACGCGTGATGATGTTGGTGTTCCGGGGTGAAGACGCCGTGCACAAGGTGCGCCAAGTGGTCGGCAGTTTTCGGACTGACAAACCTGCCGGTGAAACCATTCGGGACACCTACGGCGACTACATCGTCGGTCTCGACGGCCAGGTGAAGTACTTCGAGCCGGCGGTGCTCGCCGCGCCGACCCCGGAAGAAGCCGAAACCAAATTGAAACTCTGGGCGAAATACTCGGAAAGCGACGGGGGCTTCCTCGAAAAGGTCGTCCGTTATCCCAAGGACATGAAGGTCGAGCAGACCCTCGTGCTGCTCAAGCCCGACAATTTCCGGTTCCCCAGCGCCCGCCCCGGCAATATCGTCGACATGCTGTCGCGCACCGGCCTCTACATCATCGCCATCAAGGTCCATCACATGAGCGTCGCCGAAGCCGAGGAGTTCTACGGGCCGGTCCGCGCCTTCCTCCGTGAAAAACTCAAGGACATCTCCGGCCAGCGCGCCCGGCTCGCGTTGGAGAAGGAATTCGGCTTTGGACTGACCCCCGCCACCGAGAATACCCTGGGCGATGCCATGGGATCGCTGTTCGCCGACCAGCAGTTCAGTCAAATCGTCCAGTTCATGACCGGCCGCAAACCCGAGGACTGCTCGCCGCCCGCGAAGTCGGAACCGGGCCTGGAGAAAATCGTGGCCGTCGTCTACGAAGGCCCCGACGCCGTCAGCAAGATCCGCAACGTCCTCGGCCCAACCGATCCCCGCAAAGCGCCGCCGGGCACGATCCGCCGCGAGCTCGGCCAAGACATCATGGTCAACGCCGCCCACGCGAGCGATTCCCCCGACAACGCCCAGCGCGAGATGAAGATCATCAAAATTCGCGAAAACAATTTGAAACCACTGGTCGAAGAGTTCTACAATTGCCGATTGTGACGTGGTGAACTCGTAACCGGTAAATCTGAAATCCCGAAGGAATCCAATGCAACAACTCGCGCAACGTGCCACAACGCTCACCCCCTCGCTGACGCTCGCCATCGACGCCAAAGCCAAGACGCTGAAGGCCGAAGGCGTCGACGTGTGCGGGTTCGGCGCCGGCGAGCCCGATTTCGACACGCCGCAGCACATCAAGGACGCGGCGGCCGAGGCTCTGGCCGATGGGTTCACCAAGTACACGCCGTCCTCGGGCACGCCCGAATTGCGCGCGGCCATCGCCGAGAAATTGAAGAACGACAACGGCCTCGATTACAAACCGTCGCAGATCATCGTGAACTGCGGCGCCAAACATTCTTGCTACAACGCCGTCCTTGCCACCTGCCAGGCAGGCGACGAGGTCATCATCCCCGCGCCGTATTGGCTGAGCTATCCCGAGATGGTCAAACTCGCAGACGCCTCGCCCGTGATCGTTCCCACCAGGGAAGAGAACGGCTTCAAGATCACGCCCGATCAGTTCCGCGACGCCATGACGCCGGCCACCAAGCTCATCATCATCAATTCGCCGGGCAATCCGACCGGGTCCGTGTATACCCGCGAGGAATTGCTGGCGCTCGCCGAAGTCGCGCTCGAGGAAGAGATCCTGATGCTGTCCGACGAGATTTACGAGAAGATCACCTACGACGGCGCCCAGTCCGTCAGCCTCGCGTCGCTGAGCCCGGAAATCTACGACTTCACCGTTACCGTGAACGGCTTCAGCAAAGCCTACGCCATGACCGGCTGGCGGCTCGGTTACATCGCCGCCCCCGAACCGATCGCCGCGGCGATCGACTCGATCCAGTCGCACTCAACTTCCAACCCCACGAGCTTCGCGCAAAAAGGCGCGGTGGCCGGACTGAAAGGCGACCAGTCGTTCATCGGCGAAATGGTGAAGGCGTTCGCCGAACGCCGTGCGTACATCTACGACCGCCTTACCAAGATTCCCGGCGTGACCTGTGTGAAACCGATGGGGGCGTTCTACATGCTGCCCAACGTGTCCGCCTTCGGACTCGGCTCGACCGATTTCTGCACCCGGTTGCTCGACCAGCAGAAGGTCGCCGCCGTGCCGGGCATCGCGTTCGGCACCGACGCCCACATCCGCCTCAGCTATGCCTGTTCGATGGCGAACATCCAGAAGGGCCTCGACCGCATCGAAGCGTTCTGCGCCAGCCTCAAGAATGGTTGATGGGCAGTGGTTCATGGATTATGAACCATCAACCATGAGCCATTCCCCATGAAGGTCGCACTCATCGGTCTGCCCCAAACGGGTAAAAAGACCGCTTTCTCGCTGCTGACGGGCGTTGGCCTCGATCATTTGCTCGGCCGCGCCGCCGAATATCACGTCGGCACCGTCAAGGTCGCCGACCCGCGCGTGGACAAGCTCTCCGCGATGTACCAGCCGAAGAAGACCAAGTACGCCGAGATCGAGTGCACGCTGGCCCCGGCCCCACCCCACGAAGCCAAACCGCGCGAGCAATGGCTCAACAAACTCAAGGACATGGACGCGCTTTGCCACGTCGTCCGCGCGTTCGACGATCCGGCCGTGTTCCACGCCAGCGGTTCGGTCGATCCGCTTCGGGACGTCGACGCCATGAACCTCGAACTCACGATCAGCGACCTCAGCCTCATCGAGACCCGCCTCGGCCGGATCGAGCAGGACCAAAAGAAAAAATTCGAACAGGACCGGGCCGACGAGGAAGCGTTGCTCAAGCACCTCAAACCACACCTCGAAGCCGGCCGATCGCTGCGCGAATACGCCTGGCGCGAAGGGGAAGAAAAACGCGTCCGCTCGCTGCAGTTTCTCACCATGAAAGGCTTGGTCACCGCGCTCAACTGCGGCGAATCCAACTACCCCAACGCGGCCCTACTCGAGTCCGCCCGGTCCAAACTCACCGGCCCGCGCTCCAAAGTCTGCGAACTGTGCGCCAAACTTGAAGCCGAGGTCGCGCAAATCGAAGATCCCAAGGAACGAGCTGAGTTCTTGTCGGCCCTCGGCATCGAAGAACCGGCCATCCACGTGTTGACCCGGTTGCTCTACCAGGCCCTCGGTTACATCTCGTTTTTCACGACCGGCGAAGACGAAGTTCGCGCCTGGACGATTCGTCACGGCGCCGCGGCGGTCGACGCCGCTCACGCGATTCACACCGATCTCGCCAAAGGTTTTATCCGGGCCGAAGTGATGAAGTACCCCGACCTGATCGGGGCGGGCGACACCGGCCACGCCGCGGAAGTTCGCCTCAAGGAAACCGGCAAACTCCTGCTCAAAGGCAAGGATTACATCGTCGAAGATGGCGACATCGTCCACATCCGCCACAGCGGCTGAGAAGGTTCGGGAAGATTTCCAGTTCCTCGAAGGACCCGTGTGGGCCTCCGGAGGGCCACGTTCCGTCGTCGCCGAGCCGTGCCTCCTCTTCTCCGACATCCCCGCCAGCCGCATCTATCGGTATTCACCCGCGACGAATTCGTTCAGCGTGTTTCGCGAGCCAAGCCACCAAGCCAACGGCAATACCCTCGACCCGCAAGGCCGACTCGTTACGTGCGAACACGAGACGCGACGCGTGAGCCGGACCGAACCCGATGGCGCCGTCGTGCCACTGGCAACCCATTACGAAGGCAAACGTCTCAACAGCCCCAACGACGTCGTGTGCCGGAGGGACGGCTCGGTCTATTTCAGCGATCCGCCGTACGCCGTGAAACCCGAGCAGCGCGAACTCGATTTCCAAGGCGTGTTCCGCGTTTCCCCTGACGGCAAGCTGGTTGCTTTGGCCGTGCGCGATTTCGTCAAACCCAACGGCCTCGCTTTCTCCCCCGACGAAAAACTCCTCTACATCGCCGACACCGAACTCGGTCACGTCCGGGCGTTCGATGCGCAGCCGGACGGCTCGATCGCTAACTCGCGCGTCTTCTGCAAGGTCGAGCGTCCCGACGGCATGCGGGTCGATGTGAAAGGCAATCTTTATGTCTGCGGGATGAAGTCGGTTAAAATCTTCAATCCCGACGGCAAGAAGACCGGTGAGATCACGCTGCCCCAACGTCCCGCCAACGTTGCATTCGGGGACCCCGATCGCCAGACGCTCTACATTTGCGCCCGCACCGGCCTGTATCGAGCCCGGGTGCGGACCCGCGGTGTCTAACGCAGCCGCGCGAGATTGGCGCGAGGCTCGTCCCAATGCGGCGCCAGCCGGGCCGCGATTTTCAACTGCGCGATGGCGTCGTTGGTTTGCCCGGCCTTTGCCAGGGCCGCGCCCAGATTGTTGTAGGCTTCGGCCGACCTGGGTTTGAGCCGGACCGCCTCCCGAAATTGAACAACGGCTGTGTTGTAGTCGCCTCGCTGGAAGCTTGCGATTCCCAAATTGTAGTGCGCATTCCCGTAATCGGGTCTCAGCCGAATCGTCTCTTGATAATGGGCAATCGCCTCGGCGGCCTGGCCATGAGCCAGCAAGACGTTCGCGAGATTGTTGTGCGCCATCCACGCCCCGGGATTCTTATTCACGTTGTCGCGCCAGAGCGTTTCCTCGTTCGTATAAACGGAACCCCGGCGCCAAGCGGCCGCTCCCAGCGCCAACGAGAGGGCCACGCCCGCGACCACTCCAACCGTCCGGCCTCGTTCGCCGAATCGGTCGCTCATCCGCTTCCCGGCCCCGACCACCAGAGCGATCACCCCGACGATCGAGTAGTACTGCCAGTGATCGGCCACCAACGAATAGTAATAGAACCCTTGATCGAAGAATCCCAATACCGGGAACAGCATCACCACAAAATACCCCAGCCCGAACAACCAGGGTCGCCCCCAACTCTTGCGCCGCCACCAAAAAACCGCCAGACCGCCGATCAACATCACTCCCGGCACGTACGACGTCCAGCGCGAAACGTCGATCTCCCATTTCGGATAGACCACCGTGAGACCGACCGGCAGCAGCGCCTTGGACAGGTAAAACCACGGTATCCAACCCGCCGCAGCCAGTCGGGAAGCGAATCCTCCCGTCCGCACGACGACATCTCCCAGGGCCCGCTGATGCTGAACGATGGTCACCACCGCCAACGCCAGCGAAGCGGCGAGGTACGGCACGCTGCACAGCCAGTCTCGCTTGGGTATCCGCCCGCGCCGCCACCAGACGCAGCCCAGCAGCACCACCGGGAGCATCACGATCGCCGTCTTGCTCAGCAGCGCCAGCAGAAACGCCGCCACCGACCAACCATACCAACGCCATCGGCCGTCGTCGTCGAACCGCAGATAGAACAGAATCGACAACGCGTAAAACAGCATCGAGAGCGTGTTCTTCTGTTCGCTGATCCACGCCACCGTGGCCACGTTTACCGGATGAACGGCAAACACCAGCGCCGCCAGCCACGCTCCCGGAATCTTCAGCCGCCGCAGGACCACCCACACCAGGACGGCATTGACGGCATGCAACAGCACATTGACCACGTGGTAACCCACCGGGTTGGCGCCCCACGCTCGCCACTCCAGCCACCACAGACTCCAGATCACCGGCCGGTAATCCGGGGACTCCGATGTAAACCAGAATCGATACAGCCCGTCACGGGCGTGGATCATCGGGTTGTCGGTGATGAGCGCCCGATCATCGAAGACAAACCCGTCGCGTACCGCCGGTGCGTACACGACGAATGTGATCGCCACCAACAACAGACCCCCGGCGATCGCTGGCCAGCGAAACTCTCTCACACCCCTTGCTTGCCACGCCGCCCCGCCGAACACAAGCGCAGATTGCAGTCGCGGGGCCGTCTGGTGCGTCGGCTCTTCGAAGTACCGCACGACGCCGGCGAGAGGCCGGCGCTACCGGGCCATCCCCACATTCAACAGCCACAGCAACTCGGTCTCGAAGTCGTGCAGGCAGGTGTAATTGGCAAACGTCAGGGACCGGTTCTCGAGCAAGAGGCGCGCACCGAAATTCAACCGCGCCGGCGTTCGCCGCGCCCATTCGCCGAAGAACGTGCGGAAATTCCCCGCGGCGTTCATCTGTTTCTTCTCGCCCAGCCCGGAGAAATCAAAGTGATCAGGACTGAAGGCGAACTGCTCGCCCGACCGGACCACGACCCGCCCAAACGTGATCATTTGGTTCGATTTCACGGGCGTGATTTCCTTCTTCTTGCGCCGGCCACCGAACATTCCGACCGGCATGCCCGTGACGAGAAAGACTCCCAAGCCGATCATCATTTTCCCCATCTTTTGCTCGTTTCCGCCCGCCTCGCGCACGATCACTTCTTCCGTGAACCCTCCGGCAGCGACCACGCCCACTTCCGACCACTCGATCACGCGCGTCGGGTCCTGCAGCGACTGCAGGTGCAACGTCACGCCGTTTTCGGCCGGCTCGGCCCCGGTCATCACCTTCGGCTCGGCGGGCGTCAGTAGCGCGGCGTTGTCGATTCCCACCGTGCCGCCCGCCAAATCGCCAATCGCTCCCACAATGCGCCGGGCCTCGTCCTCGGTCGCTTCCCGTTCCAGAAATCCCCAGCCTTTCCGGATCCTGGTGCGCGCATCGAAATCGGTGACGCCGTAGACCTGCGCGACGACCGGCGCCAGCGCGTCCAGATGATCGAGCGGGAATTCGCGAAACAAAATCGAGTAACTCACACCGCGGACGATACGACCACGATCGCCCGAACGCAAACTTGCTTTACTGCAACAGTGGTTTGCCGCCCTGACCCCTCGGCCCCTCCTGGCGTCGGGTATGACCGCCGAATCCCCAAACGCATCTCCCCCCTGTAGCGGCGGTCTATGACCGCCGACATTCCAAGTGATGAATCTCTCCCTGATACGGCCACTCTTCGGCTCGCGAGACCAGTCCCGCCCTCACCGGATTCTGGAGCACGTACAACCATTTCTCCTCGTACGATTCACTCGACCGCAGCACGTGATCAAAGAAACCCTTTTGCCAATGAGGCGGCGGAATCCCCTGCTGCCGCATGGCTTTTGACAGAGCGTTCTTGAGTGAGTTCATCCACATCGAGAGCGTTGGGCCCTCTTCAAACCGTACAACAAACAGGTGAACATGGCCCGGCATCAAGACATACCGCCCCACGAACACACCACGATCCGGTCCCGCCCTCGCGAACGTGAGAAAGGTGTCATGAACCGACGGATCTGCCAGAATTCCTCCGCGCCCCTCTGTACAAGCGGTGATGAAATAGAGTGGATCGCGAGCGAAAACCCAGTCGAGTCGCTGGAGACGTGGCTTACCAATCACGGGGCATGATAGGTTTTCAACCACAGACCCGCAAGATCTCGGCGCTCACAGAGCGCCACTACAATACCCGACTTCCGCCCTGCTGTAGGGCCGACCGCTTAAGACGGAGGCTTGCGTCGCCCGGCGCGTTTGTTATTCTCCGCATCCGCCATGGCGAAGATTTCCATTCAACAGGCCAAACTCACCGTTCCCGATTATCCCACGATTCCGTTCATCCGCGGCGACGGCACGGGACCCGACATCTGGGCTGCGAGCGAGCGCGTGTTCGATGCGGCGGTCAACAAAGCCTACGGCGGCAGACGCAAGATCGAATGGATGGAAGTCTACGCCGGCGAGACCGCGTTCAAGAAATTCGACAACTGGCTGCCCGACGAAACCGTCACCGCGTTCAAAGACTATCTCGTCGGCATCAAAGGTCCGCTCACCACGCCCGTCGGCAAGGGCATCCGCAGCCTGAACGTGGCGTTGCGTCAGATGCTCGATCTCTACGTCTGCCTGCGCCCCGTCCGCTGGTTCAAAGGCGTCCCCTCGCCCGTCAAACATCCCGAGAAAGTCGACGTGGTGATCTTTCGCGAGAACACGGAGGACATCTACGCCGGGATCGAATGGGCCGGCGGCACGCCCGAGGCGCAGAAGGTTCTCGATTTCCTAGCCAAAGAATTTCCGAAGGAGTTCAAGAAGATCCGGTTCGGAACCAAAGAAGCTTCGGCGCAATGGCTGAAACAGTTGGAGGCCATCGGCGCTCCGCCGCGTCCGGCGATGGTGGATGTCGGCATCGGCTTCAAGCCGGTCAGCTATCTGGGGACGATTCGGCTGATCCACGCCGCCATCCAATACGCTATCACGAACAAACGACGGAGCGTCACGATCGTCCACAAAGGCAATATCATGAAGTTCACCGAGGGCGCGTTTCGCGATTGGGGCTATAAAATCGCCCGGGAGCGGTACGGCGCGAAAGAAATCGACGGTGGACCTTGGTGTGAGATCCCGCTACCGCAAGCCTCGTCCCCTGATTCTAAACCCTCCTCTCAACCCGTCACCCGTCACCCATCACGCTTGATCGTGAAGGATGCGATTGCCGACATCGCGCTCCAGCAAGTGCTCACGCGCCCTGAAGACTTCGATGTGATTGCCACGCTCAACCTCAACGGCGATTACCTGAGCGACGCGCTGGCGGCGCAAGTGGGTGGCGTCGGCATTGCCCCCGGCGGCAACATCAATTACATCACCGGCCACGCCATCTTCGAAGCCACGCACGGCACCGCGCCCAAATACGCCAACCAGGACAAGGTCAACCCCGGCTCGGTGATTCTCAGCGGCGAAATGATGTTGCGGTACCTGGGCTGGACCGAAGCCGCCGACCTCATCATCAGAGGCATGGACGGCGCCATCAACGCCAAGACCGTCACCTACGACTTCGCCCGGCTGATGGACGGCGCGAAGGAAGTCCGCTGCAGTCAGTTCGGGGACGAAATCATCAAGCATATGTAGGCGCTTCGCCCGCGAATCTGCGCGAATCGGCGCCAATCCCAAATTCATGGCAGGAGCGGTGTGCCCGCCGCGATTTTGAATCGTGGGGTGGGCGTTCTCGCCTGCCGCTGTTACTGGGAATAGCGGAGCCGAGCGGGCCGCCGCCGCGCCATAGCAGCTACCCGAACAGGGATTCTTCCGCGTGCAGCCTCACTGCCAGTAGACATCGAACTGTTGTTTTCATACGGGATTTCGGCGGTTACACACTGCCGCTACAATGGCTATAAAGACACGGAGAACAATGGCCGCGAGAGCTTTCACCCGCTAATAAGCGCCAATCTACGTGAATCATTCGTGTTTGGTTTCGCTGTCTCGCAGACTCGGCCATTCGTGTGCCCCCCGAAAGCATTCGCGTCGATTCGCGGGCAAAGTGCATTGCGGAGTTTCCATCGGCGGGCGAGCGGCTCGCCCTTCCGAGCCGGCAAGCCGGCTTGATAAATCCCGTCGATTCGCGCACACTTCGGCTCCAATGCCAGAGCCGTCAGCCAATCATGTGCTGGAGATTCTTCGTGTTCTCGTCGCGCAGGGGGTTGAATTCGTCGTCTGTGGCGGCGTGGCGGTCGTCTTGCATGGCGTGGAACGAATGACATTGGACGTGGATTTGTCGGTAGCGATGAACGGGGAGAACCTTCAGAAACTGATTCGCGCCGTTCGGGAGCTGGGATTGACGCCGCGCGCCCCTGTTGCACCCGAGGTATTGCTCGATGCCGGACAGATGCAGACGCTGATCAAAGAGAAACACGCCCTGGCGTTCACGTTCCTCGATCCCGACCGCCCGTATCGTCAAGTGGATGTCCTGTTGACTCCCGACGCGTCGTATGAAAGATTGCAGGGCGATGCGGTGTCAATCCGCCTCGGTGGAATTTCCATCCCGGTGGCTTCGGTGAAACGCTTGATCGAAATGAAAAAGAAGGTGCGGCCCAGACGGGAGAAGGATGCGGCCGACATCCGGGCGCTGAATGCGTTGCTCAGATCGTGAAACGACGAACATCTTTCCGCAGTTCCAAGCGTAAAGCGGTGGCATCGCGTCACCGGCCGGACCAGCCGCGCCCTCGAGACTTCGACGGCCATACCGAGTTCGCCCGTCTGACTCCCGAGCAACGGCTTATGTGGCTTTCGCAGGCCGCGCAGTTTGTCGTCGCCGCGCGGCAGCCAGGAGAATCGAACGGCGTGAAAGTGGTGGGCAACCGAATCGCGGAAACACCGGCGGAATACCTCGCGCAAGCGGCCCGCTTGTATGAGAGCCTGGAGCGATGGAATCCGTATCCTCGTCCGCGCGGCAAGGTTTTCAAGTTTCGTACCTGGGAAGACCTCGAACAATGGCGCCAGAGCCAGACCAATCCGCGACTCCGTTGACCCGCGATCCACTCTGGCAGGTCTGCTTTCTTCTGCAAAGGCATCACGTCAATTATGTCCTTGTCGGCGCTCGCGCGTGTGCGTTCTACGGCCTGGTGCGCTCGACGCAGGATGTGGATTTGCTGATCGAACCTTCCGCTGAGAACATGCAACGCGTGATCGATGCGTTGAGCGAATTGCCGGATCATGCGGCACGCGAATTGACGGTCAAAGATCTCGAAGAGAACGTCGTCGTCAAAGTGGCCGACGAAGTGATGGTGGACGTGTCCAAACAGGCGTGGACGCTCGATTACGCCGAGGCGATTTGCGATGCTCAGACGCTGGAAATCGAAGGCGTGAAGATCATTTACGCGAGCCTCGACGCGTTGATCAAGAGCAAGTCCACTTACCGGGAACAAGATCGCATCGACCGGCAACAGTTGATCCGGCTGAAACAAGACAAACAGAAGCGATAAGTGACGCGCCACTTCGTCAACACTTCGCGCATGGCCACGTCGAGGTCGCGGAGGGCGTGGGCGCAATCACCGTTGAAGCTGGAGCCATGCGTGGTCGCCAGCAACTTCGGCTTCAAATCGGCGACCGCCGCATGTTCTCCAGCGATTCGCGGCCGCGGCCGACGATGCCGTTGGCGGTCGAAAAACTCTCGCCGTCCGCAACACGCCGAAGGCCATTGAAGAATCCACCAGTCGCTTGAACCCGCATCCCACCGTCCGACAAAATTGGACTTGCCACGGGCACCGCTCTCGCTAGTATTCGCCCAGGAGAAGTATTACTCTCGCCACGACGCGTTGGGTTTTTGAATCGCCACGACGCATTTCTCTGTTGCGAGTTTCGGAGCCAATGAACCGCAAAGGTTGGCGTCTATGCGCGGATCGAGATTCATCCTTGCCCTGCTGTTGACTGTGTTCCTGACGTGGACATTTCTAACGGGTGGTCAAGCCGACACGAGCCAGCATCGGATTACGGCCATCGCTGTCTCCAACGGCACGGTCGTGGCCAGTTTCGGCAATCTCGCCTCCGGAACGCTATATCGCGTCGAACGGCGCTTCGATATGGGGTCAAACCAATGGCAAGCGATCGGCGCATTCGTCGCCAGCCAGGTCCAAACGAATTGGTCCGACGTGCCCGGCTCGGGCCAATCGAAGGCCTTCTACCGCTTTCGGCTTTCCTATCCGGTCGCCACGAACGCCAGCACCTCGACGCTCTGCGCGGAAGAGGACAACGTCAATGTCGCATTAAGCGGCCAAGTCAAGGCGTTCAGCATCGAGGCGACGCATCCGATGTACGCCGTCAGCAACAGTGATTGCAGCGCCAATTTCAGCAATTGTCCTCCGCCAGAAACGGGCTACCCGTTCACGCCGCTCGTGGCCAAGCTGTTTGATGACGGAGTGACGGTCGTTGAAGCAGTTCGCGAGAGCGAATGGTGGCGACCCAACGGAATGTTGGCTTCGGTGGACACGGGGCCGGCAGTTACGAACATGCACTACATCCGATTGTACCGCAAGATTGCTGACGCCAACGAATGGCCACAGTTCTTCGTTTTGTACATGGACGGCAATTTGCGCCTGATCCCGCATCCTCCACAGGGCTTGTCGTACGTCTGCTTTGGCAGTTCTGTCATTGTTGGGCCCGCAGTGGTGACCAACCGTCCCATCGCCGAGATTTCGGCGGTCCGTTACGTGTCATCGTCAAACGCGGTCGAGGTGATGTACGCCGGCGGTGGAACCGCCACCCTTGATGTGAGCGAGGTCACCCGAACCAACGCCCGAGTGCGTGTGTCAGTCGGTTATCCCACCACGGTCCCGTTCGCCACGTTCCGAAGCATGTACGTTGAAGACGGCAACGCGGATTCCGACCACGTCGAGTGGCAGAGTTTTAGCGGTACCACGAATACCGCTCCAATCCTGACCTACCCCGGCGGAGAGGCCACCGAATGGTTCTTCTACCGGAGCACGGCATCGGTCCACAACACCACGGCTCCGGACATCCGTATCAGCATAGATCAACTGTAACCCGCGATGCTGGCCGCCCAAATCATTCCAGAACTCAACGGGCGCACGAAGCCGCGCCGGCGGCCACCATCATTGAGGGTTGGTGGCGGCGTTCGGAAAGTGTGTGTAGAAAGGGAGCGAACGAGACTTACGTGGTCTGCGGATTTCATGGCAACGATCTTGGCTGGAGTGGTTTTTTACGAGACACGCTCCAAGGGGAGGACTGACGGGCATCGTTGTGCACTGAGAGGATAGTCAAGCATGTTGGCTCGCCACCCAGCGGTCCAGTTCTTCCGCCACCCGAGCGACGACCGGTTGCCACTGGCCGGGTTGGGATTGGGACTGGCGGAACAAACGCATGGTCGGGTACCAGGCGGAATCCGTACGCTGGAGCAGCCAGCGCCAATCCGCAGGATGCGGGACGAGAACCCAAACCGGTTTCCCGAGGGTGCCAGCGAGGTGGGCGACGGCGGTATCTACGGAGAGAACGAGGTCCATCTGCCCCAAGCAGCCAGCGGTGTCGTAAAAGTCCTTGAGGCGCCCGGCCAACGACACGAGGTTCAGGGTGCTGTCGACGTGTGGTTGGTCTTCCGGCCGGACGACGACTTGCAGACTGAAGAAGGTGACTCCCGGCTTCGCAAGAATGGGCTCCAACTCGCGGAAGGGAATCGAGCGACGGCCATCATTGAAATGGGTGGGATTACCAGCCCATGCCAACCCGACCTTGAAATGCCCATGAGGAACCGGGGACAGGGCCTCGACAGCCGGCGCCACCAACCAAGGACTCAGGGGGATGGTCTCCAGCGTTGTCCCCAAGACCAGGGGCAAACTCATCACGGGAACGTAATAATCGAACGGCGGCGGAGTTTCCCCGACCGCAATAACCGTGTCCGCGCAACGAGAATGCTCGATCAGACTCTTCAACGGCGCCTGGCATTCCAGAATGACTTGCCCGGCCCGCGCGCGCGCCTGGGAGGTAAAGCGGACAAACTGGATGACATCTCCGAGGCCTTGCTCCGCACAGACCAAGAGGGTTTTCCCCGGGATTGATTGCCCACGCCAAAACGGCTGCGGGTACGGGCGAGGGGGAGTCTTACGCCAACGCCATTCGTATTCGCGGAGTCCTTCCTGCAGTCGGCCGAGCGACAGCAGGGCCAGGGCGTGATTGCTGCGGGCCAGACCGAATTCGGGCTGGATTTCGACCGCGCGTTCATAGGCGGCGAGAGCTTCCTCGGTCCGGAGCAAGGCCTCGAGTGCCCGGCCCAGGTTGTTCCAGAGTTCGTGATCTTGCGGATGCAGTGCGAGGGCCTGACGATAGAGCGAAACGGCCCGCTCGAAGTCGCGCAGTTCAAAACAGGCGTTGCCCATGGCATAGTAGGCGTTGACATAGGCGGGATTCCGTTTCAGAGCGCTGGCAAACGCCTTCGCCGCGCTCGCGGCATCGCCCGTCGCGGCATGGACGCAGCCCAAGGCGTAATAAGCGTTCGGCGAGCGCGGAGCAAGCGCGGCCGCGCGCCTGAGCCACGTTTCCGCTTCCGTTTCCCGCCCGGTTTGATGCAGGACGAGACCCAACAGATAGAGCGCTTCGCCATCGGCGGGTGCGCGCTCCAGTAAATCGTGGCAGAGAACCTCAGCCTCCGCGTACCGTCCCTCGCGATGCGCCTTGCGCGCGGACTCCAACGTCTGGCGTGAACTGGTAGTGATAGCCATTCCCTGGGCAAACCAAACCACCGCTACCAAGACCGGTGCGCGACCACAGTTTCCTCAACGGATTGTCAGGCTTGCTGATCCAGAATTGACGAGGCTGTTGAGCCGTTGCTCGACGTGTCCGCGGTGGACTGTGTGCTCTCGTTGCTGACTTTGTGGTGGTGGTGGCGGTGGTGGTGGTAAATGGCCTTGAGGTCCTGCTTCAATGCCGCAAATGCGTCTTGGGCACCAGATGCGTCGTTCGACTTCAGAGCAGTCTGCAACGCCTGAATATCCTTACTGACCTGACTGTTCGGATCAGACAGCGCCGTGGCCAGCGGTCCTTGGGCGTTGTTCTGGATGTCCTGTTGAAACGCAGTCAGTGCCGTCTCGGCGCTCGATAGATCCCCGGACTCGATGGCGCTCGCCAACCCTTGGAAATCCTGGGCCTGTTTACTGAGCACGCTCTGAATGTTAGTCCCATACGAATCCGTTACAGAATTGATACTCGACACACTCATGTGTTTCCTTTCGGTGGTTATTCATTCATTGTCCCTATTCCATCCATGGATTCCATCGGATGAAACCGTATCGACTTTACGCTCACACTGAGCCAGACCGTTTCGTAGCAACGGCAGTGCCTGCAGCTAAAACCCGCTCGCCGTGCGCAACTTGCGGACTTGGTGGTCGATTGTGCCGGGCAAAATCTGCCGTCACGATCAAACTGGCCGTCTGAAAATTCGTCTGCGTCTGACCCGGTTGGGTTGTCGTCTCGTTCCTTCAGTGAATGTCGGCCTGGTGCTTTGCGCCAACGTTCCGTACCCAAACCCCGCTACGCCTCTGGTGTCATGCGGTCCCTTACGTGTGTCCTTTGAAGGACGGGGATCGATATGGCATCAGGAGGCGAGACGGTCACCCCGCCGCTGTGCGGTTGGCGATTTGGGGTTCGACATTGCCGGGGCAGTAGCGTAGGGTTCCGCGCTCAACTTCTACCAAAGGACATGGCATGGCCAACAAGGTGATTTCGTTTCATTACACGCTCACGGACTCGACCGGCAAAACGTTGGATTCGTCGGCCGACGGCGAGCCGCTGACGTTTCTGGAGGGCGTGGGACAGATCATTCCCGGACTGGAAACCCATCTGCGCGCGATGAAGGTCGGCGACAAAAAGAACGTGACGGTCCCGGCCAAAAGCGCCTACGGCGAGAAAGACCCCGCCAACGTCGTCGAGGTGGGGCTCGACAAGATGCCGACCCGCGGCATCAAGGTCGGCGACCGGTTCCGTGCCGGCGACGGCCCCAACGCGCCGATCGTCACCGCAACGAAGGTGACCGACACGCACGTGACGTTGGACGGCAATCATCCGTTGGCGGGGATGGACCTGACCTTCGCCGTGGAAGTCACGGCGATCCGGGACGCCACGGAAGAGGAACTCGATCACGGGCACGTCCACGGCCCCGGTGGCCACGGGCATTGAGGAGCGCGGGCGTCGCGCCCCTTTTCGTTCCGAACGCGAATGGACATTTCCATTGGCGGGCGGGACGCCCACCCTCCTCGGACAGCAACTCCCCAGTTGACAGCGGGCCCGGCTTTGGCTAGTTTGTAAGCGTTTACTTACATGGCACGGCGCAGTCATAAGGTTCCCAGTACGGAGCGGCGCACCCAAATCCTGCGGGCGGCGACGAAGCTGTTCGCTACGCAGGGATTCAACGGGACGACGACGCGCGAGATTGCCGACCGCGTGGGGGTGAAGGAGACGATCCTGTTCCGGCTCTTCCCCAGCAAACGCGAGTTGTATTGGGCCGTCATCGATGAGAAGACCCGGGCCGTCTCCAGCCGCCAATTGCTGGAACGCCAACTCGCCGCGGCGGCGAACGAGCGGAAGATGTTCGTGACGATCGCCCGGGACATTCTCGAGCGAAACACGAAGGATTCGACGCTGACCCGGCTGCTGTTGTTCAGCGGTCTCGAAGAGCACGGGCTGTCGGAGCGCTTTTTCCAGACCTACATCGCGGAATACTACGAGGTGCTCGCCAGCTACATTCGACGGCGCATCCGCGAGGGCGCCTACCGTCCCGTGGATCCGATGCTGTCGGCGCGCGGGTTCCTCGGCATGGTGTTCAATTACTTCCTCATCCAAGAATTGTTCGGCGCGCACCGCCATCACAAGTTCGATATCCGACACGTCAGCGAAACGTTAACGGACATCTGGTTGAACGGAATGCAGAAGAAATGAAGAATTCAAATTGCCAGGGATCCAATCGCAAACAAGCACCAAGATTCAACGTGCGAAGTCCGCAACGGGGCGATTGGAGATTCGTTGGTGCGTGGGGCTGGATGCTGGGGGCGTTGCTGTTGGCCGGTTGCGGGCGCAAGGCAGCGCCGCCGGTGGTGCCGCCGCCGGAAGTCGCGGTGGTGACGATTGCGGCGGAGCCGGTTGTGCTGACGACCAAGTTACCGGGCCGCACGGCGCCGCACCTTATCGCGGAGATCCGTCCGCAGGTCAGCGGTCTGATCCAGAAACGGTTGTTCACGGAAGGCGCCGATGTGCAGGCCGGCCAGGCGCTGTATCAGATCGATCCCGCCCCCTTTCAGGCGGCGCTCGATAAGGCCACGGCCAACCTGATGGCGGTGCGATCGCGGGCCAAACGCGCCGAGGAATTGCTCGCGGCCAAGGCGGTCAGTCAGCAGGACTTCGACGATGCGGATGCCGCTCTAAAACAGGCCGAAGCAGAACTCGAAATGGCCCGCATCAATCTGGGGTACACCAAAATCACGGCACCGATTGCCGGTCGGATCGGAACATCGAGCGTGACGGATGGCGCCATCGTGACGGCGTATCAGCCGGTGCCGTTGGCCACGATTCAGGAATTGGACCCGATCTACGTGGATGTGCCGCAATCCACCGCTGATTTGCTGCGCTTGCGGGAGCGGTTGGCCAACGGGCAATTGACTCACGACGGCAACAACCAAAACGCGGTGCAATTGATTCTCGAAGACGGCACGAAGTATCCACTGGAAGGGACGCTTCAGTTTCGCGACATCTCGGTGGACCCGTCCACGGCGACGGTGACGTTGCGGATGGTGTTCCCAAATCCGCAGGGCGTGCTGTTGCCAGGAATGTTCGTGCGAACCCTGGTAAAAGAGGGCGTCAGCGAAAACGCCATCCTCATTCCCCAGCAAGCCGTGATGCGTGATCCGAAGGGCAATCCGATGGCGTTGATTGTCAATGCCGCCGGTAAGGTGGAGTTGCGGATGCTCACGCTGGAACGGGCGATTGGCGACAACTGGCTCGTGACCGCCGGGCTGGCTGCTGGCGACCATGTGATTGTCGAGGGACTCATCAAAGCCCGGCCCGGTATGGTCGTGAAAGCGGTCCCGTTTGAACCAGCGCCCGCCCCGGCCCCCTGACGGAGACCCGCGATGCTATCCCGATTTTTTCTGGACCGGCCAGTCTTCGCGTGGGTCATCGCCATCATGCTGATGGTGTTGGGCGGTTTGGCCATCTACAACCTGCCCATTTCTCAATATCCGCCGATTGCGCCGCCATCCATCGCGATTGATTCCGTCTATCCCGGCGCCTCGGCGGAGACGGTGGAAAACAGCGTCACCCAGATCATCGAGTCGAAAATGACCGGCTTGGATGACATGCTCTACATCTCCGGCACGAGCGATTCCGCCGGGGCTTCGCGCATCGAATTGACCTTCAAGGCCGGCACGGATCCGAATCTGGCGTGGGCGAAAGTGCAGAACAAATTACAGCTCGCCATGGCCAGTTTGCCCGAAGTGGTTCAGCGCTCGGGCGTCACGGTCAGCAAATCCACGCGCAATTACCTGATCGTTGTCGGCCTGATCTCTGAAGACAACAGCATGGACAGCAATGATCTTCAGGACTACGCGTTCTCCAACGTCGAGAAAGTGCTCGCGCGCGTGCCGGGCGTCGGCGAAGTGGTCGAGTTCGGCGCGCAGTACGCCATGCGGGTCTGGCTGAATCCCGACAAACTGACCGATTATCACCTCACGATCGATGATGTGATTGCGGCGTTGAGTGCCTACAATGTCGAAGTGTCCGCCGGCCAGTTCGGCGGCGCCCCGGCGGTGAAAGGGCAGCGGCTGAACGCTTCCATCATTGTCCAGAATCTTCTGAAAACACCCGATCAATTTGCCCACATTCCGATCCGCACCAACCCGGACGGCTCCGTCGTGCGCGTCCAAGATATCGGTCGCGTGGAACTCGGGTCGGAGTTTTACGATATGCTGCGGCATTACAACGGCAAGCCGGCGGCGGGCTTGGCCATCCGGCAGGAGCCGGGCGCCAACGCGCTGGCGACGGCCGACGCCGTGAGGGCGAAGATGGCGGAAATGAGCCGGTATTTCCCGCATGGGATGAAGGTCATCTATCCGTACGACACCACGCCGTTTGTTCGCGTGGCCATTCACGAAGTCGTCAAGACGCTGTTTGAGGCGATTGTCCTGGTGTTTCTGGTGATGTGGCTGTTCATGGGCAACATCCGCGCCACACTGATTCCGACCATCGCGGTGCCGGTGGTCTTGTTGGGCACATTTGCCATGCTCGGGGTGTTCGGGTTTTCGATCAACATGCTGACGATGTTCGCGATGGTGCTGGCCATCGGGCTGTTGGTGGACGACGCCATCGTCGTGGTGGAAAACGTCGAGCGCATCATGGCCGAGGAAGGGCTGTCGCCGCGCGAGGCCACGATCAAATCCATGGGCCAGATCACCAGCGCGTTGATCGGCATCGGGTTGGTGCTGTCGGCCGTGTTTGGCCCGATGGCGTTCTTCCCCGGCTCGACCGGCATCATTTACCGGCAATTCTCCATCACCATCATCGCCGCGATGCTCTTGTCGGTGGTGGTCGCGTTGATTCTGACGCCGGTGCTGTGCGCCGGGCTGCTCAGGCCGGTGCCCAAGGGACACGAGCCGGCGGAGCATGCCGTCTTTTTCCTGCGCCCATTTTTTCTCTGGTTTGACCGCATCTTTTTCTGGATTCGCAACCGATACGTCGGCGTGGTGGGGCATTCACTGGCGAAGAAAACCCGCTATCTCATTGTCTATGTGCTGATCGTTGTCGCGATTGGCTTGTTGTTCCTGCGGTTGCCCACGGCCTATTTGCCGGATGAGGATCAAGGGATTCTCTTTTCCCAAATCCTCCTGCCGGCGGGAACCACCCTGGAGCAGACGCAGGCGGTGGCCGATCGGGTCCGAAACTATTTTGAGGAACACGAGAAAGACGCCGTGGCCTCCTGTTTCACGATCGCCGGCTTTGGGTTCTCGGGGCGCACGCAGAACAACGGCCTGGTGTTCGTCAAGTTGAAGGATTGGAAACTGCGTGACCGGCCCGAGTTACGGGCGGCGGCGGTGGCGGCGCGCGCCATGCGGGTGTTTTCCCAATTCCGCAACGCGCTGGCCTTTGTCTTCCCGCCGCCGGCGGTCGTGGAGTTGGGCAATGCCCGGGGCGTGGACTTTCAGTTGCTGGATCGCGGCGGGCTTGGTCACGCCGCGCTCATGGCCGCCCGCAACCAACTTCTTGGCCTGGCGGCCCAGGATCCACGGTTGGCGAACGTGCGTCCCAACGGCATGGAGGACGTGCCCCAATACCGGGTGGACGTGGACTGGGCCAAAGCCGGCACGCTCGGTGTGCCGATCACCTCGATTCACGACACCATCGGGGCGGCATTCGGCAGCGCCTATGTCAACGACTTCATTCAAGCCGGTCGCGTCAAGCGCGTGTACGTCCAAGCGGATGCCCCTTACCGGATGTTGCCGTCCGACTTGGAGAAACTCTACGTGCGCAATCCCGAAGGCAAGATGGTGCCATTCACTTCCTTTGCCTCGACCCGATGGACAACCGGTTCCCCGCGATTGGAGCGGTTCAACGGGTTCCCGTCCATCAACATCTGGGGCGAGCCGGGCCCGGGCCGGAGTTCCGGCGAAGCGATGCAAGCGATGGAAGACATTGTCAAGAAGCTGCCGCAGGGGATCGGTTTTGACTGGAACGGGCTTTCCTACCAGGAACGGATCGCGACGGCGCAGGGGCCGATTCTCTACGCGTTCTCGATTCTGGTGATCTTCCTGTGCGTGGCGGCGCTGTACGAAAGTTGGACCATCCCGTTTGTGAACCTGCTGATGCTGCCGCTGGGCGTGTTCGGCGCCATCGTCGCAACCTCACTGCGTCACCTACACAACGACGTCTATTTCCAGATCGGCTTCCTCACCACCATGGGGCTGTCGACGAAGAACGCCATCCTGATCATCCAGTTCATCAAAGAACAGATGCGCCAAGGCATGGGACTGAGCGAAGCCACTCTGGCCGCGGTGCGCATCCGGTTTCGCCCCGTCATCATGACTTCCCTGGCCTTCTTCTTCGGCACGCTGCCGCTGGCCCTCGCCACCGGCGCTGGTGCCGGCGCGATGAACGCCATCGGCACCGCCGTCACCGGCGGAATGCTCTCGGCTACGTTCATCGATCTGATCTTCATCCCGTTGTTCTTCGTGGTGATCTCCCACCTGTTTGCCAGCAAGAAGCAGTCGCCGGTGCCGAAGATAAACTGACCAGCCACAGCCGACCAGGGCTGCGTGGTTCGCTTTCGTCCGATCATGATGACCACGATGGCGGCCCTGATGGGCACGCTCCCCATCGCCCTCGGTTACGGCGCCGGCGCCGAGTCCCGTCGTCCGCTCGGTCTGGCCGTCGTTGGCGGACTCATCTTCTCACAACTCGTCACGTTGTACCTCACGCCCGTGTTTTACACGTTCATGGAATCCACACACGCCTGGGTCAACCGCCGGCTGGGCCGCGATCGCCAGGCCGCATCGGCGACGGTTCAGCCGCGCGTGCCGGAGCCCGTCCCGGCCGAGAATTGACCGCGCCCGGGGCCCGCCCGATTTTCCCGAACCGGCCACCGTGCAACGAAAATGTTGCAAATCACGGCCAATTTCGCTATAGGCCTGTCCAAAGGAGGCTTACTGATGAAGAAACATCTTCGGGTCGTACTCGTGGTTGTTTCCTGTCTGTTATCCGTACTTCTCGTGGGGGTGGTCAGTGCCGCACCAACGCAGAACTTCGGTCCCAGACCCAGCAGTGCGACGGAAACTGAGACAGCCAAGGCCCCGGCACCCGTGGTGACCAAGGCACCGAAAGCCGCCGCACCGGCAAAAGTCGAGGCCCCGAAACCGGAGGCGCCCAAGGCGGTGGCAGCCGCGGATTCCGCGGAGTTGAGCAAGTTGCGTGGGGAACTCGACGCCGCTCGCGCGGAATCGAAGAAGAGCGCGTCTCGCGTCGCGGACTTGGAGAAAGAAAACCATGAACTCGGCGCCAAACTGACCACTACCGAGAAAAAGGCCGACGCCCTGTCGGCGGACGCTGCCGAGCTCAAGAGTGCTCGAGCCGACCTGGACAAGGCCCGTGCCGAGTCGGCCCAGCTGAAGAAGCAGGTTTCAGCCAAACCAGCGGTCGATCCCGGTGAAGTCAAGCGTCTGGAGGTTCAACTGGGCGACGCGCGCCAGGAGGCCGAGCAGGCAAGGAAGAAGAGCGACGCGCGGATCCATGAACTGGAGAAACAGAATAGCGATCTGTCGACGAAGCTCGCGGCCACACCGGCCGAAGCACCCGATGCACGGATCATGAAACGGTTGCGCGACGAGAATTCGTATCTGCGTAACTTGCTCGATACGTACGCCGCCGACAATCCCGAATTGAAGGGCCAACTGCGCCGGCACGAGCAAGCCGAGAAAAAGGGCGGACAGTAGCATACGCCGGACACCCGCCACGAAAGTCGCTCCGGATTCGCCGGGACGGCACTCGTGGTTGGCCGGTGGACACGGTGGAAAGTGTTGACGGGCGAAACGGCGCAGACTTATAAGTTTCGCCGGAAACCGTTCGCAAACCGAAGCGCTTCGACGGAAGGAGGTTGATATGGCTGAATCGGCATTGATCTTTCTCGGACTGGTGATTCTGGCGATTGTGAATTTCCTGGGGTTTCGCCAACTCACCAAGGCCCTGCAAGAAAAGAAGGGCTGACGTTCCCAGCCTCAACGTTCGGAGGCCGCCGAAGGATTGCGCTGTGTCAGCCGTCGCCCGGGCGACCCGCTGATGCGGTCCAGCGTATGTCCGATGCCCGGAGACGCCCCGCTTGCCAGCGACGAGGCTACGCCTGCGCCTGCTGGCGGGAGCGGGCCCGGTCGTTTGAGGTTTGATTTGGCGGCCCAACCGTGCCAAGCTGCGCCAGAGGTTGCGGGCCATTACAGACGATGCCACCAGGGACAACCCGGGATTTGAGGAGAAAACGTTTGCTATGAGAGCCGTATCGATGATTGCTGCGGGAGCCATGGCAATGCTCCTGGGCACAACCGCATCGGGATTGGATACATACAAGGTCGATCCCGCCCATACGTCCATTGCGTTTGCGATCGACCATATGGTGATCAACACGGTGCACGGGCGGTTCCGCCAGTTTGACGGCTCGATCGGCGTCGATCCCGATAACGGCAACGCACTCAAGGAAGCCACCGCCACGATTCAGGCAAAGAGCATCGACACGGACATTGCCAAGCGCGACGACCACCTGCGGAGTGCGGACTTCTTCGACGTGGATAAGTTCCCGACGATTACCTTCGAGGGCCGGGAAGTCCGCAAACAGGGCGACGACCAGGTGCTGGTCGGCAAGCTGACCATGCACGGCGTCACCCGGGAAATCTCGTTGCCGTTCAAGCTCAAGGGCCCGATCAATACGATGGGGCGGACACGTGTGGCGCTCGCCGTGAACGCGAAGCTCAACCGCAAGGATTACGGGCTCACCTGGAACAAGGTTCTCGACGCGGGCGGCCTGATGGTCGGCAATGAGGTCACGATCCAAATCGATGCCGAACTCGTCAAGGCGGCCGGCGAGAGGAAGTGACGTGGCCACCCCGACGGAACCAACACCACCCGCCGTCAGCCACGACCACCCCAGCCTCTCCGGCGATTGGGGAACCCTGCTGCGTGGAGGCCGGAAATGATTGGCAAACAATCATTCGGGCGCACGGGCCACCTGAGCATGCGCACCATCTTGGGCGGAGCCGCGCTCGCGCACGTCACCCAGGACGAGGCGGATACGGCCATCGAGTTGGCCCTCAACCACGGCGTCAATCACGTCGACACCGCTTCCAGCTACGGCGACTCCGAATTGCTGCTCGGGTCATGGATCCGTCGCAACAACAAGTCGTTCTTTCTGGCGACCAAGACCGGGGAACGCAGCGCGTCCAAGGCACGCACCGATCTGTACCGGTCGCTCGATCGACTGCAGGTGCAGCAGATCGATCTCTGGCAACTGCATTGCCTGGTCGACCCGGAAGATTGGGAAGTGGCCTTCGGTCCCGGCGGCGTGATGGAACTGGCGGTCGAGGCCCGCAACGAAAAGCTTATCCGGTTCATCGGCATCACGGCGCACGGCTTGAACGCGCCCCAGATGCTTCAACGCTCTCTCGACCGATTTGATTTCGACTCGGTGATGGTGGCGTACAACTACGTCCTCGCACAGAACCCCCGGTACCTGGCCGATTTCAATGCCCTGTGGGAGATTTGCAAGGCGCGAAATACCGCAGTCCAAACCAGCAAGGCCATCGTGCGCGGCCCGTGGGGTGATCACCGCCGGACGCGGACGACCTGGTATCGGCCAGTGGAAAACCAGGCTGACATCGACCGGCTGGTCCACTGGTTGCTCGGCCACCGCGGCCTCTTCTTGAGCACGGTCAGCGATGCCAAACTGCTGCCCAAGGTCCTCGACGCCGCCAACCGATTCAACGCGCCGCCTCCCGACGAAGAACTGCAGGAATTGGTGACCCGCCTCGAACTCGCTCCGATTTTCCTCTGACGGACGGAGGTTGTCAAATTGCCACCGGTCTTCCGTGGTGCGATTTGATATAGTCGTCCCATGCGAAAATTGCCGCGCTCGTTTTATGATCGGGACACGATTGCCGTTGCCCGGGAACTCCTTGGGAAACACCTGGTTCACGTGGAGCGCGGTCGGGAGCGGGTCGGCCGGATTGTGGAGGTGGAAGCGTATCTCGGCCCGCACGATCTGGCGGCGCATTCGTCCCGAGGATTGACCGGGCGCACGAAAGTCATGTTCGGGCCGCCGGGCCACGCTTACGTGTACCTGATCTACGGCGTGTACTACTGCATGAACGTGGTGACGGACCGCGAAGGCCACGCCTCGGCCGTATTACTGCGCGCGATCGAGCCCGTGAAAAACGTCGATGGACGCACCCAAGGGCCGGGCCTGCTCTGCCAAGCGATGCACATCGACAAACGCCTCAACGCGCACGACCTGCTCAGCGACGATTTCTACGTGGCACCGGCGCCCACACCCGAACGGTTCGCGGTCGTCAAACGGCCGCGGGTGGGCGTGGATTACGCCGGCTCATGGGCGAAACGGCACCTGCGATTCTACATCAAAGGCAATCCGTTTGTCTCCCGGCCGTAGCCGAAAATCCGTCCTTGACCGTCTCTCCCGCGTCGTACAGGCTGGAATTGAACTTCATGAAACCGCGCATCCTCCAACGTTGTTTTCTGGTTCCACTCTTTCTCTTCATCCAACCGGCCGTCCCGGCGGCAGATGTCAACCCGCCAAGAATCGCCGGCTCATCAGTCGTCAACGTGAAAGCGTTTGGTGCCATGGGCGACGGCAAGACTCTCGATACCGATGCAATCAACAAGGCCATCGACACCGCCGCGGCCGCTGGCGGCGGCACGGTTTATTTTCCGGCGGGCACGTACGCGAGCTTCTCGGTTCACCTCAAGAGCAATATCGCGCTCTACCTCGACCAGGGCGCGACGCTGCTGGCGGCCGACCCGCCGCCCGAAGGCGCGCCCGGTGGCTACGACCCGCCCGAACCGAATGAGTGGGACCAGTATGAGGACTTCGGTCATTCGCACTGGCACAACAGCCTGATCTGGGGCGAAGAGCTTGAAAATGTTTCCATCCTCGGCCCGGGCCGGATTTTCGGCAAAGGTCTGAGCCGCGGTTGGGGCCGTAAGGATCCGCTGCCGGGACAACCGCCTCTTCCACGGCCACCCGCCGAACTGACGAATGCCCCCGCCAACGGCGTCCCGATCGGTCCGTTCGGCTACCCGAACGCGCGCGACACGTTGCCGGCGGGCGTCGGCAACAAAGCGATCGCCCTCAAGAACTGCCGCAACGTTATCTTCCGCGATTTCACCATTTTTCACGGCGGCCACTTTGCCATCCTCGCCACCGGGGTGGACAATTTCACCCTCGACAATCTCAAGATCGACACCAACCGCGATGGCATCGACATCGATTGCTGCCAGAACGTCCGCGTCTCGAATTGCACGGTCAACTCACCGGCCGACGACGGCATCTGCCCGAAAAGCTCGTTCGCGCTGGGCCTCATCCGCCCGACCGAGAACGTGACCATCGTGAACTGCCAGGTGAGCGGTTACGAAGAGGGGTCGTTGCTCGACGGGACGTACACGCGCATGGCAGAGAAACCCGGTGACCCCACCGGTCGAATCAAATTCGGCACCGAAGCCAACGGCGGGTTCAAAAACATCACGATTGCCAATTGCGTGTTTGATTATTGCCGGGGGATTGCCCTGGAAGAGGTGGATGGCGGCTCCCTCGAAGACGTCAGCATCAACAACGTCACGATGCGCGACATCGTCAACGCGCCGATCTTCATTCGGCTTGGGGCGCGGTCGCGTGGCCCGGACAATCCCCCCGTGGGCATTATCCGTCGCATCAACATCAGCAATGTTATCGCCTACAACGTCGCGTCCGACCAGGGCATCCTCATCAGCGGGTTGCCCCATCATCCCATCGAAGACGTGACGCTGAGTAACATCCGGATCCTCTATCGGGGCGGCGGCACGAAACAACAGGCCGAGCGAGCGGTGCCCGAGTACGAAAACGATTATCCCGAACCGTCGCGGTTCGGCACGATTCCGTCCTGGGGCATGTTCGCCCGCCACGTGAAAGGGCTGGACGTGAACAACGTCGAGATGGGCCTGATGAAGGACGATTTCCGACCCGCCTTGATGATCGACGACGTGAGAAACGTGGAATTCAACTTCCTCAAAGTCCCACGGGTTCAGGACGTGTCGACGTTCGTGCTCAAGCACGTCGAAGATTTCACGGTGTACCACAGCCGGCCGGTGCCCGACGCCCGACTCGATCAGGTCGACAACAAATCATTCTGATGTTGCGCGTCGCGCAAGGTTCAGGCCGACTGCCGATTGCTGATGGCGAGCGGCTTTTCGGTCACGGCACCAGACGAACCCGATAGAAACGGACGGGCGCGTTGGTGGCCCCGCCCATATGAAGCACGGTTACCTCGGTGTCATCGGTACCCAACACGACAATCGCCGGATTCAAATCAACAAAGTCGTTCGAAAAGTTGCCACTGAAGTTCGTCGTCGTCTGCAGGATGTACCGTTTGCCACCCACCGCGGTCCAGGTGATCAGCATATCCGTGTCCTCCGGCCAGACATCGATGATCCGAAACGCCGACGCGCTATTGGTCGGATCGGTACCCGCCTGAAATTCCTGCAGGTTGCTGAACCCATCGCCGTCGGGATCCGCAGACTCGGCTGCCTGCGGACAGTTGGTACAGCCGAAGTATTTCATCTGCCATTGCAGCCATTGCAGTACGCTGGGATCGAGCACGTCAAATTGTCCGCTTGTTCCCGAACGGCCCGTGCCACTGGCCATCAAAACGACGTTCGTCGCAGCTTCGAGGACCGAAACCGTGCCCGTCCAAGTGCCGCCAGAGAAGTTGCCGGAGTTGGGGGGCGTCATCGACAAAGCAGAACCGTTTCCCCCGGCGATCGTATCCAAGCACCAGCCACCATACGACTCCATGGCAATCCCGCCCACAAACGGGCTCGTGTTCGTGTAGCTCAAAGAATTCAAGAGTGTAATGCCGTCGGAGTCATAGAGGTTGCATTGCACCGATGTTGACGAATTGAATTGTACGACGGCCTTATACCATTTGTTTACCTGCCAGGTTTGATTCGTTGCTGCGAACACGACGGTGGTTTCATAGCCATAGCGGTGCTGACTAATGAGGATCTGCCCCGTGTTGGGTGCGGCCGCAAAAGCCCAGCAACCGTCGGCGGACGCTGCAAATCCGAGGTAAGCCCTGCCTGCGGCCTGACCGGTATTGGTAGAAGTTTGAATCCACCACGAGAGTTGGTCTCCTAGATTGCCCAGTTGAACGTCTGTCCGGTACGCCCAATACGGGTCCTTCAACCCATAATCGCCATCGTGCGCGCAGTTGGTGGATAAAATTCCTGTCGCCTGACTGTTGACAAACATCCACGGGGAATGAGGCCAAACCCCGCTTTCGAAGTCTTCCAATGAGTTGAGAGTGCCATTCCCCCAAGCTGTGAAACTCACAGAGTCAGTGAAATCCGTCACAGTATTACCACCGGCGTCTTGTGCGGTGACCGTGACCGAGAACGGAATGTCGGCCCCTTGGGGCGAAGGCACAACGCTCCACCCGAACTGATGAAGCGGGCCGATCTGGACATCGAACGGATTGCTCACGCCGGCGTGTCCAGACCCGTCATCGGCGACCAACCACATATTCGTGGCCGGCTCGCTGATGGTGACGTCACCAGTCCACTGACCAGCCGTGAAAGTCCCCGAGATCGACGGTGACATGAAAACGGCACCCACGCTGCTTGTCCCGCTCAGAGAAACCGTACCGGTAAATGCCGGGAAAATCCCCTCACTAGCATCCCGCGCTGTAATTGTCACGGCAAAGGGCACCCCCGGAATCTGGGGACTGGAGACCGGAAAGAACGTGAAATGGTCGAGTGGTATGACCGACAAGTGCACACTTCGGTTGGTGACAGTGCCGAACGAGTCGGATACCACTACAGAGTAGACACCGGCATCGGCCACCTGCAGATTCGTCAGGGCCAGAGTGGAATTAGTTGCTTCGGAAATGTCGACTCCATTGAATTCCCACTGGTAGCTGAACGGTGGAGAGCCAATGACCATGGTGGTCAAATTGATTGTCGTCCCAACATAACCGATCCGACTCGATGGCTGGGCGGTGAAGACCGGTGAACCGTTGCCCACCAGTGCAAGGCTGTCACAAAGGCCAGCGCCAATCGCCGTCACATGACTCAGCCCTGCCGGAATGTTGGTCTGACCGCTATCGTTCCCTCCCCAACCAATGACGGTGCCGTCTGCCTCGAGAGCCAAGCTGTGATACCAACCGCCAGCGATGGCCACGGCATTTGTCAGCTGGGCTGGAGCGTTGGTTTGGCCATAGCCATCGTATCCCCAGCCGACTACGGTGCCATCTTCCTTTAGGGCAAGGTTGTGAAAATCGCCAGTGGCTATGGCGACGATATTCGTTAGCTCCGCGGGGGCGTTGGTTTGGCCATAGCCATCGTATCCCCAGCCAACGACGGTCTCGTCTGCCTTGAGCGCAAGGCCATGGAAGGCGCCGGCGGCGATGGCCACGACATTCTCTAAGTTGGCCGGCACGTTGGTTTGACCATAGCCATTGTATCCCCAGCCAACGACGGTCCCGTCTACCCTGAGCGCCAAGCTGTGCAGCGCGCCGGCGGCGATGGCCATCACATTCGTTAAGCCGGTCGGCACGCTGGTCTGGCCGTAACTATTGTCGCCCCAGGCGACAACGGTCCCATCTGCCGTGAGGGCGAGACTGTGTACCTCACCTGCGGCGATGGCTACCACATTCGTTAAGCCGGTCGGCACGTCGGTCTGGCCGGAACTGTTGTCACCCCAGGCGACAACGGTGCCGTCTGCCGTGAGAGCGAGGATGTGCCCCGCACCGGCGGCGATGGCCACGACATTCGTCAAGCCGCCCGGCACGTTGGTCTCGCCGGAAACGTTACAGCCCCAAGCGACGACCTCCGATAGCGCCAACGGAGCAGGTGCGGTCAACGCGCTCGTGTAGAGTTGCTGGATTTGGGTCGACGTCAGCGAGTGATTGTAAATCGCAACTTCATCGAGCCTGCCGTTGAACAAGCGCGAGCCGGAGGATGGGTCGTAACCAATGAGCAGCGACGCGTCGAAAGCCTGGTTCGGCTCAGTGGCAACATCGGTGAACGAATTCAGAATGCCGTTGGTTCCCACGTAAATCGTCCCGTTGGTTGGCGTCACGACCAACGCGACAAACGACCATTGGCTGGTCGGCACCGTCAAGCCGGTGCTCTCGTCCCAACGCGAGTTGTTCCAGGTGTAGCGCAGTTCGTTGGGAATCGAGCCCGGACCAAAGTTCAGTCCCGCACAGGTGCTGCCGCCACGGCAAAAGGCGATCCCGGTCCAGCCAGCCTGAATTCCCGAAGGATTGATCCAGCCAACGATCGTCACCGTGTTTGTGTTGAGATTCAGGGCGGGCATGGTCAGATAAGAACCGGTGGTGTAATTGAACTGGATCGCGGTGTTGTTGGTTTCGAACCCGAGGAATGGCGGATTCTGCGGGCCGCTGACGCCGGGCGTGACGCTCGCGCTGATGGTCCCATTATAGGAACCAAGGAGATCGACGGCGACAGTCGCGTCGTTGGTCTCGTTCAACCGCCAGTACGCAACCGGGTTGGCATTGGTGACCGACTGCCAGTAGCCGCTCGTCGAAAGCTGGGCTTGGGCAGAAAGGCACTGCGCAGCCATCAAGATGAAGCAACCACATACCGCCCGGCGTTGCATGCGCTTCTCCATCATCCAGCCTTCGTCGTGCCCTGAGACTGATTCGCCGGCTCCCCAACCAGCGACGCAGAGGCTAGCAGTTTCCTCGTTTGCAGTCGAGGAGGAAATTTGTGACGGCGGGCGCTCCACCACGGCAGCTTCGCGTTACCGCTGACTGGGTTACGGCTGCTAGCGTCCCCCCTATGGCACCAGTCGGACGCGGTAGAAGCGGATGGGAGCGTTGGTCGCGGCCCCCACGTCCAGCGCAGTCACCTCTGTCTCACCCGTGCCGGATAGGACTAACGCCGCGCCCAAATCAACGAAGGCGTTCGAGACGCCGCCACTGAAGTTCGTCGTCGTCTGCAGGATGTACCGTTTGCCACCCACCGCGGTCCACGTGATCAGCATGTCGCCATCGTCCGGCATCATCTCAACGATCCGGAAAGCGGAGGCGCCATTGGTCGGGTCGGTTCCAGCTTGAAACTCCGCCAGATTCGTGAACCCGTCGCCATCCGGGTCGGCACCGGCGACACCGCTCGTGTTGTCCAGCCCGAAGTACTGAACCTGCCACGAGTCCGGGATTCCGTCGCCGGCATAGATACCAAAATCATCGGGGTTCGTGTCCATGACCAGCAGACTTACACTATTGCTCGCGCCGAGATGGTAGCCCACGATTGTGCCGGTCGCGTTGGTGTAGACGTTCGCCGTTGTCACCGTCCCGCCGGCGCTGATGGCGGCAATCGGGTATGGCTCGTTGGGACTGCTCCAGTCGACATCAGAGCCGGACAAGACGATCACCGTCGCGTCGTCGAGCGTGGCCGCGGCGCTCAATTGGGCGGCGCTCGACTCATCGGCCGGATTTGGAGTCACCGCGATGTCCAAACCGGTCACTTCGTAGAGTTGGCCGATGTAACCGTGCCGCATCGTGATGGCTGGTGCGACCGCAGTGGAGATACCGCCGATCCCACCGATACTGCCATCCAACCTGTAATGGGCGCTGGTGATGTGCTGACCGCCGCCGTCAACCGTGCTCACCACCTTGGTGGCAGATCGGCCCGGATTGGACAACATGATGAAAACGAGGGCGCCCAGAAAGAGCCGATGGCAGGCCGCCCGTCTGCCGCTGTTTGCGGCGGCGCAAACGGAAGCGGTTGGGCTGAAACTGCGGGCGGGTTGCGCCGCGACGTCCCTACCAAGAATGCGCCTGGCGATTGATTCGCTCATGTTAACCAGCCTGGTGTTGGCTTACTGCTTCTGGAACAGAAAATACTGACCCAGTTTTGCGCCCATGGTGTACGAGTACGAGCCCGAGGCCCACACATCGTTGAGATCGCTCCCGTTGTATCCACCCAGTACCCACATCTGGTTATTAAACACGACCGCCGCGTGTCTGGCCCGTGCGCTCCACGGCGCGGCGGGGGCCACTTGCACCCAATCGACGCCGTTCGTCGATGCCCACACGTCGCTGTGAAAGTTGCCGTCGTCGCCCCCCAGCACCCAGATGCGCCCATCGAGCACAACCGCCGCGGCGCTGTTGCGTCCGGTCCATGGCGCGGCGGCGGTCACTTGCGTCCAGTCGACCCCGTTCGTCGACGACCACACGTCGTTGCGGAAGGTGCCGTCGTCGCCCCCCAGCACCCACATTCGGTTATTGAACGCGACCGCCGGGTACCTGGCCCGTGCGCTCCACGGCGCGGCGGCGGTCACTTGCGTCCAGTCGACCCCGTTCGTCGACGACCACACGTCGTTATAGTAACCTCCGTCGAATCCCCCGAGCACCCACATCTGGTTATTGAACACGACCGCCGCATGCCTCGCCCGTGCACTCCACGCAGCGGCGGCGGTCACCTGCGTCCAATCGACACCGTTCGTCGACGACCACACGTCGTTGCGGAACGTGCCGTCGTCGCCGCCGAGTACCCAGATTCGCCCGTTGAACGCGACCACCCCGGGTCGGGCCCGGGCGCTCCACGGCGCGGCGTTGGTCGCTTGCGTCCAATCGACACCGTTCGTCGACGCCCACACATCGTTGTAGTACACGCCGTCGGATCCTCCCAGTACCCACATCTGTCCATTGAGCACGACCGCCCCGTGGCCCCATCGTGCCGGCCACGCGGCCGCGCTGGTCACCTGCATCCAGTTGTTGGAAACGCCGGATTCGGTCATCGGGGCATATCCCGCCGCGTCCAGCGCCGCATTGCCGGCGGTTGGGGAAAGCACGATTGTGCCCGAGGGAACCACCCCGACTCCCGGCGCCATATTGGCCGCGGTGATGGTGTTGCTGGCTATAGCGGCTGACGTAATCGCGCCCGTGGCGATGTTGGCGGTGGTGATGGCGTTGTTGGCGAGTTGGCTGGTGCCGACCGCGCCATTGGCAATCGCTGCGGCAGTCACCGCGCCCGAAGCGAGCTTGTTGCTGGTGATGGCTCCATCAGGTACGTTGTCAGCCATCAACGCGTAGCCCACGGCGGTGATACGCTGGTCGGGACTTAGTTGCTGCAGGCCGGCTCCGCTATTGAACCATACGCGCAAACGTACGTCGGAATTCGTAAACACCGATGCCGATATGGCGTCCATGTTGGCAATCGTGACATCACCGAGCGGCACCGAGTACAAACCCGTGGCAACGGGCAAGGAGACAAAGCTGTCGCCATTGCTCCAGTAGGTGGCCGCGCCGGTGCCGTCCACCAGGGCGAACTTGAACTGGCCGGTCCCATCGAAGTTTGTACCATCGACGCTGACGCGCCCCTGGTAGTTGATGATCTGCGGCACCTGCCCCGGGACCATGCAGGCTGGCAGCAGGCAACCCGTTACGAGGACGATCATGGCAAATCTGTTCATGGTAATTCCTTCTCTAACGACGTCTGTCGTTCGAATCTGGTGGTCGCTGTAGAAACCCTGTGCGGTAAGGCCAGTCGGGGAGAGAGCGTCAGCGTAACCCCCACGTTGATCAGCGCAGCAAGCGCGCTTTCGAATCGGCCCATAGGAGACGCCGTGGGCGATGATGCCGCCCAACACGCTCCAACGCCTCCGCAGTTCGTGGTGGCCATCACGTATCACTCCCATCAACCCCACCCCGATCCTGCGCTCGTGCAGACAAGACGCCTGAGCGCCTCCAACAAGACTCACGGACGGGCCGACCCGGAAACCTATACATCTCGCGTCGGCCCAAGGTCAAGCCGTTTCGAAGCCATGCTTGGGAACCGGCGGGCACGTGGTGATCGGCATCGAAAGTGGTTAACTCCTTATTCGTGACAAACCACAGTCGAGGGGCCGGCCGGGAACCGTACGAGGGCAACTTCTCCTTTGCGAGCCGGTGCACTGTGGCAAGATGCAACGACCCAGGCGAGCAAATGAGGCAAGTGGGCGCGTCGATTCCAACCGACCCGGTGCGCCAAGTACGTCACGGCGCGTCATTCACGGCACCAGACGGACGCGGTAGAAGCGGATCGGAGCGTTGGTGGCGGCTCCCATGTGAAGCACGGTCATCTGGGTTTCGCCCTGGCCCCGGGCGATGAAGGCCGGATTCAGATCAACAAAGTCGTTCGAGAAACTGCCGCTGAAATTTGTGGCCGTCTGCAGGACGTACCGTTTGCCGCCCACCGCGGTCCATGTGATGAGCATGTCCTCATCCGCCGGCTGGATGTCAATGATACGGAATGCCGACGCGCTGTTGGTCGGATCGGTGCCGGCCTGATATTCCTGCAGATTCGTGAAGCCATCGCCATCGGGGTCTGCGGAAGCATCGTTTACCAGCGGGTTCAACCCGTGGGCGACCTCCCAGCCGTCGGGCATACCATCGCCATCGGTATCTTTCTCCAAGGGATCGGTGCCGGCTTGGTACTCCTGCAGGTTGCTCAACCCATCGCCGTCAGGGTCGGCGTCGGCGTCGGCGGGGTCTAACGGGTCGAAACCGTGGCTCTGCTCCCAGCCATTGGGCATGCCATCGCCATCGGCGTCGAGGTTCGGGTCGAGCACCAGCTCGCCCACGTCGAGCGTGCCGCCGTTACGAACAAACCGGCCGCAGGAATTGGTAATAACCAACCGATCCACTTGCAGTATGCCCGAATTCAGCGTGACCGCCCCGTTCAACACCTCCAGAACGGCGTTGTGTTCCGCATTGGTCACGAACAGATCCCCTCCGTCAATCTCCGCCCATCCCCCCCAACCTCCGCAATCGGGCAAGCCCAGGTTCATGTTCGAGTAGACGTTGACCGCGCCGCCTTGGATCACGAGAGTCCCCCAGTAGCCCGGTCCGAGTCCAATCGAAACGGCCGCCACTGTGCCGCTGGACACCGTCATGCTTCCACCACTATAGGTCGGGCCGATGGTAGTCGCGCCGTTCGTGACCACCAGGGCGCCGCCGGTAACATTCACGGATCCCCCGCGGTCAACAACCAGATCCGAAGTGAACGCGACTGTGCCACCGGCAATCGTCAACGCGCCATCACAGGGACTGGTTCCCTCACCGATGTACATGAGTCCCGCTAGTACCACCGTGCCATTGGAAACGGCTATCTGACCACCGTCCCCATAGAAGGCGGCCGTGCCGTTGGTGACCGCCAATTGGCCGCCCGTCACCCACACTGCCGCCGAGCCGTTGATGCTCAGGTTGGAAGCCAAGGAAACCGCGCCTCCAGCGACCGTCAGCGCCCCGTTCCCGCCAACTTGTGTGTCTCGGGCCAGCACGGTGCCGTTGGATACGGTCATCTGTCCGTCCGCCAGGGAGGTCGTGCCATTGGTAATGGTGATCCAGCCGCCGGCCATCGTCACATCGCCGCTAATGCCAACGGAACCCTCCGCGACGAGGGATGCATTCGTGACGACCAGATTCCCGCCAGTGCCGAGGCTGAGGTCACCGAGAACGTGCAGCGGTGAGTTTGTGCCCGTGCTGCTCAGGAGCAGCGTGTTCGTTGAGTCCGTGGGCGCCGACACTGTCAGCGCGCGAATCAGCAGCGTGTCGGGAGAATTGCTCGACGTGAGTGCATCAATGCTCACGGCGTTGACACCCTCATTGGTGACAAGAATTTCGGATTGATTGGCAAAGGGCGGCACGCCCAACGACCAGTCGCCGCTCGTTTCCCATTTACCCGTCCCGGCTATCCAGCTATTGGCCAGACCGATGTTACCGTCCGCGGCGTTCAGCGGATCGAAACCACGCGCCTGCTCGAAACCGTTGGGCACGCCATCGCCATCGGCGTCGAGGTTCGGGTCAAGCACGAGTTCGTCGGCAAAGAGGGTGCCACCGTTGCGAACAAACAAACCGCAAGCGTTCGTCATCACCAGCTTGTCAACCCACAAGAACCCGCTGTTGAGTATCAATTTCCCGTTGGCCACTTCGAGCGAGGCGTCATGCGCCGGGCTGATGACAAACAAATCACCGCCGTCCACGGTCAGCAGGCCGGAGCCGCCGCCATTGCAGTCACCGACGAGAAGCTGGGAAAAGACGATCCCGGCGCCTCCCGCAAACGTCAGCGTGCCTTGGGTGTCGGGGCTCACCCCAACGTGCACATCGCGCGCCGCCACGGTCCCGTTGGACACCACCATGGCGGTGGCGCCATCCCCTTCGATAAAGATCGTGCCGTTCGTCACCGCCAATTGTCCGCCCGTCATCCACACCGAACCACCAGCACCGAGATCTGCAGACAACGTGATGGTCCCTCCGTCGATCATGAGTTCGCCCGCTTGTCCAAGACTAATGGAGCCGCCTTGCAGGGCACCATTGGATACCGTCATCCAACCTTCCGTCCAGTATCCACCGACTTGTATGGCACCGTTGGGAAAAGCCAGTTCGCCGCCGGTGACCCACACGGAGCACTCTTGGTCCACGCTCATGCCAGACAACGTGGTTGAACCACCGGATACCGTGAACTGGCTGTCCGCCCCGTCCGTGCTGAGACCGAGGTACACGTACCCGGCGAGCACTGTCCCACCCGAAACCGTAACATAACCTCGACCGTCGTCGTGCAACCCAACATTGATCGCGCCGTTCGTCGCGACCAATTGTCCACCCGTCACCTTGGCCGTCCCCGCGCCCGACACATTCAAATCAGCACCCAGCGTGGTCGCGCCTCCGTCAATCGTTACCCAGCCGGAAACGTTTAGATCCGAGGCCAGCGCAGTTGTCCCTCCCGCAATCGTCACCGTCCCGGCTCCGTGAACTGACACGTCCCGCGCCTGCAGTGTGCCGTTAGATACGGTCAGCTCGCCGAAACCACCGTTCGCGACGGACATTGTTCCATTCGTGACGGTCAACTGCCCGCCCGTGATCCACACCGACCCCACTCCATAATTGCCAAGGTAGTCGTCGCCGTAGTTGCCGATACTGAGGTCCGAGGATAACCCTATCGCGCCACCCGCAACCGTTACCGTTCCTGTACCCGGTGTTTCGAAGAGCCACGCGCCTGATCCCGGATCCTCCACGAAGTAGAACGTTCCCACGAACAAGCCTTGGGCCTGCACGACACCATCCGATATTGTTAGGTCCCCCACGCCGCCATATCCGACGGTGGCGGTGTCGTTTGTCGCCGTCAACGAGCCATCGAGCATCCGCACGTTGCCATTGACGTCAAACACGCCGCCCACCACCACGCTCGAATTGGTGACCAGCAACGCGCCACCGTCGCCGAGTGCAAAGCTGTTCAGAATGTGTGCTGAGGTGCCGACTCCTGCGTTGTTCAGGAACAGCGCGTTGGTCGAGCCGGCCGGTGCCGACAACGTCAGGTTGCTGACGGTCATCGTGTCCGGGAAGCTGCCGGCGGTCGTGGCGTCGATCGCGACCGTCTTGCTCGCGGCATTGGTGATGAGTACGGCGGATTGCGTATTGGTCGGCGGCACTCCCAGCGACCAGTTGCCCGCCGCTTCCCACTTGCCGCTGCCGTTGATCCAACTGTTGGTGTCCGCACGGGCGGTGACGGAAAAGGCGATGCTCAGCGCAATGACGGCGCAGAACACGGTCTTGACAGCAGTTGCGCCCGGGGTTGTTGCGACGTCAACATGAAAGCCGATGTAGCTTAGAAAGCGCCTCAAAACACTTCACCTTCCCCACCCCCCGAACAAGGGTCACTGAGTCCACACACTCGCCCTTCGCTTCTCAGGCACAGATGAAATCAAAAAAGCGTGGCTTTGTCAATCGTGGATGACCGTTCCACCGGCCGATTTCCTCTTTGATTGCCAGGCGTCGCGAACTACACTGGCCGCCGATGCGGCGCCGAGATGCCTTGATCTGCTTGTGTCTGGCTGCGGCCACAATCGCGATTTACTGGCCGGTCCGCCACTTTGAGTTCACCAACTACGACGACCCACTCTATGTCACCGACAACCCCCACGTGCAGCATGGCATTACCCTGCCGGCAATTGCCTGGGCGTTCACCAGCGCGCACTTCAGTATTTGGATGCCCGTGACGTGGCTCTCGTGCATGCTCGACTGCCAACTTTTTGGACTGAAGGCCGGCCCCCCTCACCTGGTCAACGTGCTGTTTCACATCGCCAACGCGGTTCTACTCTTCGTCGTCCTGAACCGGATGACAACCGCCCCGTGGCGAAGCGCGTTCGTGGTGGCACTGTTCGCCTGGCATCCGCTCCACGTTGAATCGGTCGCGTGGGTGGCGGAACGGAAGGATGTCCTGAGCACGTTCTTCTGGATGCTCACGATGTGGGCCTACGTGCGGCATGTCGAAACGCCCGACACTCGACGCTCGACGCTCGACGGTTTCTACGCTCTGGCTCTGTTGTTTTTCGCGCTGGGGCTGATGGCCAAGCCGATGGTGGTGACGTTGCCATTCGTGCTGTTGCTGGTGGACTACTGGCCGTTAGGCCGAACACGATGGGCGCAGCCAGCCAACAGAATCACACCCGAACGCTCGATCGGCTATTTGGTCCGAGAGAAACTTCCGTTCCTGGCGCTGACGGTGCTCGTGAGCGCGGTAACCTTGTGGGCCGAGCAGCGTGGCGGTTCAGTCATTTCAATGGAGAACCTGCCCATCGGGATGCGGGTTGTCAACGCGGTGGTCTCCTACGTGCGGTATCTGGGCAAGACGTTCTGGCCGGTTGGCCTGTCGGTTCACTACCCCTACCAAACGTGGCCCCTGGCTGCCGGCTGCGGTGCCGCGGCAATATTGGCCGGCGGAACCGTTGCGATCCTCTGGAACGCAAGGACCCAGCCGCAACTGGTCACGGGTTGGTTCTGGTATGTGGGAACACTCGTGCCGGTCATCGGCCTCGTACAAGTCGGCACCTTCTCCATGGCTGATCGGTACACGTACATCCCCTTGATCGGCGTGTTTGCCGCGATTGGCTGGTCTCTGCCACGCCGCCGCAGCGTGGTGACGGGGTGCGCCCTGCTCCTGATGTTGTGCGCCGGACTCAGCGCCGTCCAAATCCGCTACTGGCGAAACAGTGAGACACTCTTCCGTCATGCATTGAACGTTACGCCCGACAACCCGGTCGCGCATGAGGACCTTGGCAAGACACTCGCTGAGCACGGCAAGCTCACAGAGGCGACCGCCGAGTTCGTGGCGGCCCTGCGGGTTAGACCAAACTCCGCCACCGCCCACGTCAACCTCGCCAATGCTCTGGCCGCTCAGGGGAAGTTCTCCGAAGCGGTCGCGGAGTATCAGGCCGCACTTCGGATCAATCCCGGCTCCGCTGAAGCCCACTACAACTTCGGAGTCGCCCTGGCCAGTCAGGGCAAAATACAGGCCGCCCTGACCGAGTTTGCCACGACGCGGCAACTCCAGCCCGACCACGCGCAGGCACGCTACAACCTGGGGGCTCTTCTGGCAAATCAGGGCAGGATTGCCGAGGCGATCGCCGAATACCGCGAGGCCTTGCGGCTCAAACCCGGATGGGCGCTGCCTCTCCGAGGTCTGGCGTGGATCCGAGCGACAAGTCCGAACCCGGCCTTCCGCAACGCCAAGGAGGCGGTGCAGTTGGCGGTGCGACTTGGTGAGGTCACGCGCGACCAACAAGCGGACGCTCTGGATGTACTGGCGGCGGCCTATGCCGAAGCCGGCCGGTTCGCCGAGGCCGTCCGAACTGCAAAACGAGCGATTGAGTTGGCCAGCATGACTGGCCAGAGCAACCTCGCCGCGCGCGTTCGATCCCGCTTGAAATTCTATCAGGCGGGGTTGGCTTATCACGCGGGAACACCAGCGCCCTGAAGGGCCCCGGCAAGTCACCGATCGCTCCGGGCCCGGCCCAATTCAGGTTACCGGCGCCGTCGCACTCGCGGCCATCGCCGCTCGTTTTCGCTTCGTGGCGTTGAGGATCCTTTTGCGCAGCCGCAGGTTCTTGGGCGTGGCTTCGACGTATTCGTCGGCCGCGATGTACTCGATGGCGCGTTCGAGGCTCATCTTCAATGGCGGCTCGAGCTGAATGCCCTTGCCTTCACCCACGCTGCGCATGTTGGTGAGATGTTTGGTCTTCGTCGGGTTGACGGGCATATCCTCGGCCCGGGGGTTCTCGCCCACGATCATGCCTTCGTAGACCTCTTCTTGCGGACCGACGAACAGGCGGCCGCGTTCCTGGATGTTGTTGAGCGCCCACGCGGTCGCAATGCCGGTCTCCATCGACACGAGCGTGCCGGTGGTCCGGGTCAGGATTTCGCCGACGAACGGGCCATACTCCTTGAACATGTGGCTCATCACGCCGCGTCCGCTGGTGAGGTTGACCATGTCGGTCTCGAGGCCGATGAGACCGCGCGTCGGAATCGTGGATTCGATCCCCACGCCGTGCGGGTGATGTTGCATGTTGGTGATCTGCGCTTTGCGGTTGGCCAGCGCCTGCAACATGTCGCCCAAACATTCGTTCGGCACCTCAAGCCAGAGTGATTCGTACGGCTCGAGCGTTTTGCCGTCCGCCTGTTTCAAAATCACTTCGGGCCGCGACACGAGCACCTCGTAGCCTTCGCGCCGCATCTGCTCGACCAGGATCGCAATCTGCATTTCGCCGCGAGCGCTGACGAGGAAGATATTCGGAGCGTCGGTGTCGGCCACCCCGAGCGAAATGTTCGTGCGCGTTTCCCGGATCAGCCGCTCGCGAATGTGGCGTGCCGTGACGAGTTTGCCGTCGCGGCCCGCCAACGGGCCGTCGTTGACGGCAAACTGCATTTGAATGGTTGGCGGATCCAGTTCGATGAACGGGACCGGCTCGCGCTCCTCGCAGTCGCACAGCGTTTCGCCAATGGCCACCTCCTCGAAGCCGGAGATGCCGACGATGTTGCCCGCTTCGCCGCTCACGATCTCGCCGGACTTCAGACCGCTGAACTCCCAGACCTTGGTGACCGCCGCGCGTTCGCGTTGGCCGTCCTTGTGGATGCAGACGATGGAATCGCCGACCCTCACCCGGCCCCCGGTGATCTTGCCGATGGCAATGCGGCCGACGTAATCGCTCCAGTCAAGATTACTCACGAGCATTTGGAACGGGGCGTTCCGATCAGCGGCCGGCGGCGGAATATGCTGCAAGATCGTTTCGAACAGCGGCGTCATGCCGGTGTGCGGGTCGCCCAGGTTACGCAGGGCATAGCCGTCGCGGGCGCTGGCGTAAATGAACGGCGCGTTGAACTGGTCTTCGGTGGCCTGCAGTTCCAGTAACAGCTCCAGCACTTTGTCGTGGACGCCGTGCGGGTCGGAATGTTCGCGGTCGATCTTGTTGATGACCACGATGGCTCTCAACCCGCGGGCGAGCGCCTTCTTCAATACGAACCGGGTCTGCGCCTGCGGGCCGTCGAACGCGTCCACCAGCAGCAACACGCCGTCGACCATGCCGAGGATGCGCTCCACTTCCCCGCCGAAATCGGCGTGGCCGGGCGTGTCCACGATGTTGATGGTGACGCCGCCCCAGTGGACCGAGGCGTTCTTGGCCTTGATGGTAATGCCCTTCTCTTTCTCCAGGTCCATCGAATCCATCGCGCGCTCTTCCACGGCCTGATTGGCACGGTAAACGCCACCCTCGCGCAGGAGCTTGTCCACGAGCGTCGTCTTGCCGTGGTCAACGTGCGCAATGATGCCAATGTTGCGAATGTTGCGGTTCATGTCACCGTCGGGAAAGTAGCACATCTCCGGAGCAGGACACAATCTCGGGCAATCAGCAGAAAAGGTGATCCCGTTGGCGGACCGGCGGGAGACGCCCCCGTCTGGAGGTGGAACGCGTGCGGACAGGACCGACCGAGGCTGAATTCCTACTTCGCGGCTGAGCCCCCGTGTTGCTGATTGGTCGCGGAACCGCTTTCCGAGTTGTCGTTATCCCCCGAGCCGACGTGCGACGCGCCTGCCGCAGCACCGGCCGAACCGCCAGCCGCCCCGCCGGGATGGTCGCTGAGCAGCGTATCGACATTGGCCAATCGCGTCCGTGAGCGCTGCCCGACTCCCATCAGAACGGTCACCGCAATGATGAGGATCAGCGCCAGAACGACGGCATACTCCGCCACGCTCTGGCCCCGGCAGTACTTAACAGCTTTTGCAGCCCTTGCGCGATTCTCCATGAAACCAGCCTGTTCGAGCACTTCCATTGAAAAGTAATATCCAGCCGCCCGTGGTAACCTCTCCGCGCAATTCGTTCCCCCCGCGCACCTTAGCGGGGTCGAAAAAGCACTGATTGCACTGAGTCTGGTGGAGACGACGGGGGTCGAACCCGTGACCTCCGCAATGCCATTGCGGCGCTCTCCCAACTGAGCTACGTCCCCCAGTTAATCGCTGTGTAACTCGCTCCGCCATGCTAGCCGCTGGACGTGGTTTTGTCAAACTGCCCCGGGACGCCTCCGCCGGTTCCGCGCCGTGGGCCGATGGGAAAAACTACTTTACAGTTTCTCTCCGCGTCGCTAAACTCACAGCTGTTCAATTCAGAAAGGCGTTGGAACGTTGGACATGATTGCGTTAGTCAAGAAACACGAAATCACCAAGCAATTTCAGCTTCACCCGAAGGACACCGGTTCGGCGGACGTGCAGATCGCGTTGCTAACAGCCCGGATCAACGAGTTGACCCAGCATTTGCAGATGCACACGAAGGACCACAGTTCACGGCGTGGACTGTTGAAGATGGTCGGTCAGCGACGGCGGCTGCTGGATTACCTCAGCCATACCGACACCAAGCGATATCAGGAGCTGATCAAGAAACTCAACCTCAGAAAGTAGAAAGGCGATTCGCTCGACGAGCACTGGTGGATTGATGGATTGATGCCTGCTTTCACCGCACGGCGCTGGCGGCAGACATCATTCCATTAATCCGGTCCTCATCGAGCCTCGAAATAATCTTCATGCAGCATAGCGTTCATACCCTCATCGGAGGCAAGGACCTCATCATCGAAACCGGCAAGCTGGCCAAACAGGCCGACGGCGCGGCCACCGTGCAATACGGGGAGACCGTCGTGATTGTGACGGCGGTCGCCAGCGCCCAGCCCAAGGAAGAACTCGATTTCTTCCCGCTCACGGTCGACTACCGCGAGAAGGCCGCGGCGGCGGGCAAATTCCCCGGGGGCTACTTCAAACGCGAGGGCCGGCCCACTGAAAAGGAGATCCTCACCTCCCGCATGATCGACCGCCCGTGCCGACCGCTGTTCCCCGAAGGCTTTTACAACGACACACAGATCATGGCGATTCTGCTGAGCGCCGACACCGAAAACGACCCGGACGTTCTCGCGATCAACGGCGCCTCGGCGGCGCTGATGGTTTCAGATATCCCGTGGCATGGCCCCGTCGGCGCGGTGCGCGTCGGCCGCGTGAACGGCCAGTTTGTCGTCAACCCCACCCATCCCCAACGCCAGGAGAGCGATCTCGACCTCGTCTACGTCGGCAACGAAAAGGAACTCGTCATGATCGAAGGGTCCGCCAAGGAAATCTCCGAGGCGGACATGCTAAAGGCCATCGAGTTCGCCCACGGCGAGACGCAGAAGATCATCTCCGCCATCCGCCAACTCGCGCAGAACGCGGGCAAACCGAAGCGGGAAGCGCCGCTGAAGCTCGTGCGTCCCGAGGTGCTCACCACCGCCCGGGGGATTGTCGGCAGCCAGGTTCTCAGCGCGATTCTGACCGAGGGCAAACTCGCCCGCGAAACGGCGGTGGGCGCCTGCAAAGACAAGATGACCGACGAACTCAAGCAGAAGTTCGAGGACGTGACCGACTTCGAGATCAACGAGTCGTTCTACAAGATCCAGTGGGAAGCCATTCGCGGCTCGATCCTCACCAACAACAAACGCCCCGACGGCCGCGGCTCACGCGATCTGCGTCCGCTCCACTGCGAAGTCGGCCTCCTGCCGCGCACGCATGGCTCCGCCGTCTTCCAACGCGGTGAGACGCAAGCGTTCGTCATGACCACGCTCGGCTCGAAATCCGACACGCAGGATATGGACGCCTGGACGGGTGGCCCGACCGAGAAGAAGTTCATTCTGCATTATAATTTCCCGCCGTTCAGCGTGGGCGAAACCGGCCGCACCGGCGGACCGGGCCGGCGCGAGATTGGACACGGCGCGCTCGCCGAACGTTCCGTCAATCCGATGATCCCCGATGAATTGGATTTCCCATACACCATTCGCGTGACCTCGGAAATCATGGAATCCAACGGTTCGACTTCCATGGCCACGGTCTGTGGGGCGACGCTGTCGTTGATGGACGCAGGCGTGCCGCTCAAGGCGCCCGTCGCCGGTATTTCGATTGGCTTGATCACCGACGAGAAGACGGGTAAAGCCGTCACGCTCACCGATATTCTCGGGGCCGAAGACCACTTCGGCGACATGGACTTCAAAGTCGCCGGTACGCGCCAGGGCATCACCGGGTTTCAGACCGACCTCAAGTTGCAGGGTCTCAGCTTCGAGCTGGCGCGCCAGGCCTTCGAGCAGGCCCGCGAGGCGCGGATGATCATCCTCGACAAAATGAGCGAGGCCATCAAAGCGCCGCGAGCCGAGCTGTCGAAGTACGCCCCGCGGATCACCACCATCAAGATCAACCCGGAGAAAATCGGAGCCGTCATCGGCCCGCAGGGCAAGGTCATCAAGGGCATTGTCGACGCGACCGGCTGCCAGATCGACATCGACGACGACGGGACCATCCACATTTTCTCGACGGACGGCATGGCGGCCGAGCGCGCCATCGAGCAGATCAAGGCGATCACGGCGGAAGCCGAGGTCGGCAAGATTTACCGCGGCAAGGTCGTCGGGATCAAAGAGTTCGGCGCCTTCGTTGAGATCCTGCCCGACAAAGACGGTCTGCTCCACATCAGCGAAATCGCCGACTACCGGGTGAAGAACGTGGAAGACGTGCTCAAGATGGGCGACGAGGTTTGGGTCAAGGTGCTGGGGATCGACGACCGCGGGAAGATCAAGCTCAGCCGCAAAGCAGCGCTGGCTGAGAAAGACGCGGCGGCCAAGAGCCAGTAGACTCCCGATCTTCAGCCGTCAAGGCTTGCGGGCGCCAGGCTGACACTCGGGCTTGTCCTTGCCCAGCGGCTCTTTCTTGGCCGTAATGTTGGTGGCCGACGACACTTTATCGCGGTTTTCCGCGATCCAGCCCTTCCACTTCTCGGGAATGTCGCCTTCCACAAAGATGGCTTCCACGGGGCACACGGGCACGCACGCCGTGCAATCGATGCATTCGTCGGGATGAATGTACAATCGATCCTCGATCTCGTAGAAGCAATTGACCGGACATACTTCCACGCAATCGGTGTACTTGCATCCTACACAAGGTTCACACACAACGTGGGCCATGATCGTTTCTCTCCTCTTGTTTCGTTGAAATGTCGGCGGTGAAACTGAACGCGTCCTTGGCGCTATGCTATACTGCGAACCGTGAGCGTTGCCAAGAGGAAATTGCGGGACCGCTGCCGCACCGTCCTGCGCCGACTCCGCGCCGCTTACCCCGACGCGCAGTGCGCGCTGCACCACCAGAACCCACTCCAGCTTCTCGTCGCCACCATTCTCAGCGCCCAGTGCACCGACGAACGCGTCAACCGGGTCACGCCCGCGCTGTTTCGGAAGTATCGCTCCGCAGCCGCCTTCGCCAACGCGCCCCCCGGCGAACTCGAAGCGATGATTCGTTCGACGGGGTTCTTCCGCAGCAAAGCCCGCGCGATCCGGAACTGCTGCCGCGGCATCGTCGACAAACACCGCGGCCAAGTCCCCGAGACGCTCGATGAACTGGTCCAGCTTGACGGCGTCGGCCGCAAAACCGCCAATGTCGTCCTGGGCGTCGCCTACGGCAAAGCCGAGGGAATCGTCGTGGACACGCACGTCTCGCGGCTCTCGCAACGCCTGGGCCTGACCCGGCAAACGATGCCCGAAAAGATCGAGGCCGATCTCATGCCAATTGTTCCCCGCCAGGATTGGATCGATTTCGCCCACCTCCTCATCTGGCACGGACGAAAACGGTGCACCGCCCGCAAGCCCGAGTGCATCCAATGTGAGGTGGCCGAGTTGTGCCCGCGGATCGGAGTGAAGTAACGCCGAGTCGACGCGACCGGTGTCGCGTTGCCGGAGCCAATCGGCCCCGGGAGGAATTGACATGAGAACACTCAAAGAGGGCGATGCGGCACCCCCGTTCCTGGAACTGACCGGCAACAAGGGGTCCACAGTCATTCTGTACTTTTACCCGAAGGATTTCACCCCCGGGTGCACGACCGAAGCCTGCGATTTCCGGGACCTCTACGATAAGATCACGGAAGCCGAAGCGGTCGTCATCGGCGTCAGCCCGGATGCCCCGGAATCGCACGAAAAGTTCATCGCCGCGCACGGCCTACCCTACTCGCTGGTCGCGGACGGCGACCACGCGATTGCCGAGGCATACGGCGTCTGGAAAGAGAAATCGATGTACGGCCGGAAATACATGGGCATCGAACGCAGCACGTTCATCATCGGCCCCGACGGTCGGATCAAAAAAATCTTCCGCAAAGTCAAACCCGCCGGTCACGCCGAGGAAGTTCTGACGGCGATCGGCGGCGGGCATCCCCGAAGTGGCCGGTGACCGCCGCAGTCTGGTCCGATTTTTTCCCGCTCGGCGACGGGACCGGCGCCGGCGCAACGGCTACGAATGCCGATGCGTCTCCCGAATGAGACGGGCAAACATCTGCGCCTTCGCGAGGAACTGCCGGTCGTTATCCAATTCAGCCACGGTTTTTTCGAGTCGCGCGGACCAGTTGCTGGCGCCGACGGAACCGGGGACGTTGAAGCGCGTTTCCTGCGCGAATACGTCGGTGATCTGGAAGATCGCCAGCCATGAGTTCGACTGCAACACGCGGCGGCAATACGCCTCGTGGAGCTGGGGCGTAAAGTCGTGCGGGATGTTCTGGTCGTCGACGCCGCACCATTGGCAGAACCGCTGGAGCTCGAGCCAGGTGACGTGGGCGCGGTGATGATCTTCTTTGGCAATCGCATCCTGGTGGTCGCGCCACATGCGGCGCCACATCGCCGCCAGTGGATCGTGGTCGTGCGTCGCCGGCGTGCAGACGGAAAGACGCGGGTATTCGGCGCCGTTCACATAGGTATAATCGGGATTGCGTTCCCAGTGGGGAACCTTGAAACCCGGGATGCCCAGCTTCAGCAGGTGCGGTCGCACGTACGGCGGCACGAGACCGAGGTCTTCGGCGACGACGGTCATATCTCCCGCGGCGGCCGTGATCGCGCGGAGGAGTTCGTCGCCGTGGCGGAGATTGCGTCTTTGTTGTTGCTCGGTCGTGTCGGGACCCGGAAAGAAACGCGGGAGCAAACCGCCGGTCTTCTTCGCCGTTTCGGCTTCGGTCAAGTTCAGGAATTCCCCGTTGCGTTGTGGCGGCCACGGGAACGCGTAAATCCGGTAAAAACCCAGCACGTGATCGATGCGGAACAGATGGAAGGTCGTCCCGATCTGCCGGACTCGTTGCCGCCACCACGCGAAGTCGGTCTTGCGGTGCTCGTTCCAACGATACAGCGGCACGCCCCAATTCTGCCCCCATTTCTCGGTGAACAAATCCGGCTTAAACGTGGGCTCGGGCGGCGCCCCACCGCTCCAGTCGAGATCGAAAATCTCGCGATTGGCCCAAACATCGACGCTGCAACGGCTGACGCCGAACGGGATGTCGCCCATCAACGCCACCTTGTGGAGCGAGGCATAGGCCTTGAGCTTCGTCCATTGCTCAAACCCAATCCATTGAACGTACGCGAAGAACCGTTCCCGTCGCCCCCACGCTTCGCGTTGGTCCGCCGGCAACGTCGCCACCCACTTCCGCGCGCCGTCCGGCGTTTGCTGTTCGGCCGGCCAGCGTTCCCAGTTCGGCGAGCCGGCGTTGGCCTCCATGAGCGCGCGAAACAGCGTGTAATCCGCCAGCCAGTCGGCCTGGGACTTGAGAAACGACCGAAACCCGTCGGCGCGCTCGGTCTTCTTGTCCGCCTGTTTGGCCAGGAATGAATCGAAGGCCGTGTGGAGGAGCCGGTGTTTCAGTTCCTTGACCTTCGCATAGTGCACGGCACCGGCCCGCAAGTCCTTCAGCAACGACGCTGGTGCGTTCTCTCTGAACGCCGTCGCCGATAGATCGGAAATGTGTTCCGGCGAAACCGCAATGGTCGTCGGTTCCACCGCCATCGAACTGATCGCGTTGTACGGCGAATTGTCCCCGCTCGTCTCGTTAATCGGTAACACTTGCAGGATCCCGATTCCGTGCGCGTGACACCAGTCGATCATCTGTCTCACGCCGTCGGTGTCGCCGACGCCGAGATCGTCTTCCGTGCGGATCGCGAAAACCGGACACAGAATGCCCGCCAGTTTCTTGTCAGGAGAAAGTTTCACGGCGGGTGTTGTAGAGGAAGCCGCGCACCGCTGACAAGGCTTTAGTCGCGCGGACGACAAAAATCTGTTCGGCGAGGCCTGCCCGGACATCGCGGACGAGCGGGGAAACTTCGACCGAAACCAGGGCGCGGAACCCGTAGACGGGGCCTGACGAAACCCGCGCCCGCCGCTACGACGGGCGCCCCGCACTCACTTTGACGCCGAAGGGCCGCAGGAACCGGCCGCGCCGGTCGAGTTCCTCATTTCGTTTCGCTACGAGCGACCGGCGCAGACGGGAAAATTCTTCGTTGGTTTGATCAGAAAGACAACGCCTGGCCAGAAGAGCTTCTTCTTGCGCGTCGGTCGCGGCAATCCGCAGTGCGTGATTCTCGACCGCCAACTGCTCCACCTGGGCGTGCAATTCGCTGATCCGGTCCCATTCCGTCCGGGCCTCGGTCAGCGCCGCCTGTAATCGCCCCAACTCTCCCGCGCGTCCGGACGGATCGGATTCCAACGCGCGACCCAGTTCTTCGGCGATCGCGTCCAACCGGGTGGGTCGCCGGGCCCTTGCCAATTCTTCGCGCAGTTGCTGGGTCGCCACCTGCGCGGCGGCCAACTCGGCCTCCAGGCGCCGCACCTGTCTTTGAGATTCTTCCAGTTCCGAAATCTTCGCCTGCAACTCGCCACCTCGGTCCGCCAACGGGCCTGTCCCCCGGGAGATGGCCGTAATCCGTCCCACCACTCCCGTCGGTTGCGGGGACGACTCCGCCGACGACTTCGTCGGCCCGGTCTCCACGGGTTCGCGGGACGGCTGCGTCCCGCCGGCGATCCGGTCAAATTCCTGCGTCAGCACGGCGATGCGCCGTTGGAATTCGACGCTCGATCTCTCGGCTTCGGCTCGGGCCTGCGTCAATTCGGCGGCGGTACGCTCCGCCAACGCGCGGGCGTCATCCGCTTCTTGTTGCGCCGCCGCAAGCTGACGGTGAACGACAACGAGTTCGTCAAGCAGCGGAGGAGCCGTCGCGGAGGCAGGGCCGGGCGACGGCATACCGGTCGCCTCGTAGCTCATCTCGACCTCGCCGATGCGAATCCGATCACCCGGTTTCAACGCGGCTTCTTCCGTGGGCAGGCCATTTAGGAGTGTGCCGACGCGGGGACTCAGATTGCGCAGGGTATACTCGCCGTTGGTGCGCACCAGAACCGCATGATGACCAGCGACCCGCTTGCCCTTCAGGCAAATCCCATTGTCGCTTTCACGCCCCGCTTTGACCCGCGATTTCGTCAGGACAAACGACGTGCCTTTCGTCCTGCCCGACAAGACGACAAGCCTGCGCCCCACCATATTTCTTGGACCGCCCATTGCGCACCGTCACCCACCCGCTAGCCTAGTATATTGGCGGGTTACAGGGAGATTGTCAAATCAAAACAGGCGACTTGGCGGAGAGCCCGCCGGCCTCACAATTTCGCTATTCTTACGTCCAGAATGTCCTGGTCCTTCTTGATCTCGGCGAGAACGGCTTCGGACGGGGCACTATCGAGATTCAGGACGGTGAGCGCCTGGCCACCGGCCTTGTCGCGGCCGAGCGACATGCTGGCGATGTTGATCCCGTGCCGACCCATGATGGTCCCGATCCAGCCGACGACGCCGGGCCGATCCTTGTTGCTCATGATGAAGAGCACACCGTGGGGCACGGCTTCGACCGGCTTGTCATTGATGCGGACGATGCGCGGATTGTTGACCGAACCGTAGAAGGTGCCGGAGAGGCTGGCCCCTTGACCGTCGGTGGACGCCCGGACGTTCACCAACTCCGCATAATCGATCGGCTCGTTGCTTTTTACTTCGTCGACGTGGATGCCGAGTTGCTGCGCGATCATTGGCGCGTTCACGTAATTCACGTCGCCGCCCTCGGCGCTTTCGAGGAACCCTTTCAACACGGCACGGCTGATCGGGCTGCTTTCCAATTCGCCCGCCTTGCCGCAAAACTCGATCGTGATCCGCTCGACACGCGGCGGCGCGAGCTGCGCCAGCAACCGTCCCATCTTTTCGCCAAACGTAAGATACGGCTGCAGCACCGCGAGCACCTTGGCGTCGATGGACGGCATGTTGACGGCGTTCCGGATCGTGCCGCCCGTGAGCGCCTCGGCAATTTGCTCGGCGATCTCCGTACCGACGGATTCCTGCGCCTCGTGCGTCGAGGCGCCCAAATGCGGCGTCATCACCACCGCGTCCAGCTCGCGCAACGGCGAATCGGCCGGCGGCTCCTTCTCATACACATCCAGCGCCGCCCCCGCCACGTGACCCGACCGGATGGCGTCGTACAGATCCTTCTCGTTGATGACGCCGCCACGAGCGCAGTTGATGAGCCGGACGCCCTTCTTCATCTTGGCGATGGCGGCTTGGTTGATCATCCCGCGCGTTTGCTCGGTGATCGGCACGTGAACGGTAATGAAATCGGCCCGCGCGTACATCTCGTCCAACTCGACGACTTCCACCTGCAACGCTTTCGCGCGGCTCATGCTCAGGAACGGATCATGAGCCAGCACGCGCATGCCGAAGGCGATTGCCCGACGCGCCACTTCGCCGCCAATGCGCCCCATGCCAATGATCCCGAGCGTCTTGCTGTACAACTCGACCCCTTCGTAAGATTTGCGGTCCCACTTCCCCGCCTTCACCGAGGCGTGGGCCTGCGGGATCTTACGCGCCAACGCCATCATCATCGAAAACGTGTGTTCGGCCGTGGAAATCGTGTTCCCGCCCGGCGTGTTCATCACGATGATGCCCCGACGCGTGGCGGCGTCCACATCCACGTTGTCAACGCCCACGCCCGCCCGGCCGATGACGCGAAGCTTCTTGGCCGCGTCGATGACTTTCCGCGTCACCTTGGTCTGGCTCCGGACCACCAGCGCATCGTACTCGCCGATGATCTCGCAGAGTTGGTCCTCCTTGAGGCCAATGTTCTTGTCCGCCTGGAACGCGGGATTGCTTTGGAGCAATTGGACGCCACGCTCGGAAATCGGGTCAGAAATCAGGATTTTCATCGTTGTCATGCGAAACTCTCCGGCTCAATGCGGCATCTAATTTGCGGTGTCATGTTCTGTTTCACAAGAAAAAAGGCCATGCGACAAGTGAAGCTTTACTCGCGCCAGTTGTGCGGCTGGTGCCTCGACGCGAAAGAGTACCTGCAAACACACGGCATCCCGTTCGAGGAGGTCGACGTGGGACAAAATCCCGCAGCGTACGAAGAAATGAAACGGCTCTCGGGCCAGCATTGCGTCCCCACCATTCTCGTGGATGGCCGGGTGCTGGCCAATTTCGACATCGACCAGCTCAAGAAATTCCTTGCCAACCTGAACCGGTGATTCGTCCGTCGCTGTCCACCGCACCCGGATCCAATCCAACCTTTCCCAAGGACACATCGTTCCTCGGAAAGATGAAGTTCCTGTCTGCACTGTCACCAATTCCCTCAGGTGAAACGTCCCGCCGCCCACAGAATCACCTGCGTCGCCGCGCGGGCGTAGACTGCGGCCAGCACATCGTCCAACACGATGCCCAGTCCCCCGGTCAAGGCTTGGGCCTGTCGCACCGGCCAAGGCTTCCAGACGTCGAACAGCCGGAACAGCCCGAACGCCAACGCGATGTTCCACCACACCATCCCGACCCCGGCCAACGCGAGCGGCATGGCCGCAATCTCGTCGATGACCACGCACGCCGGATCGGGTCGGCGCCACGCTTCGGCGGCTTCGCCCGCGCACCAGACCGCGAACGCCAGTACCACCACGAACACGAGCCAATAAATCCAAGGGCTGCCGCGCGCCAGCAGCCACCAGTAACCGATGCCGACCAGAGAACCGGCCGTGCCGGGGGCCATGGGCACGTAGCCGGCGCCGCACCCGGACGCGAGGAATTTGACGAGTCGCTCACGCATCACGGAGGATGTGTTCCCCGTTCTTGTACATAAACGTCACGCCCGATAACACGGTCAGCGCCACCGTGATGAGCATCAACACGAACGTCGCCTGTGAAAACGCCGCATTGAATCGGTCGTAATTCATGCCGAAGCAATTCCAGTCCTCGCGGGCAGCCAAGCCGAACAAAATCAGAATGATGGCCACCATCTGCGAAGCAGTCTTGTGCTTGCCCAGCTGCTCGGCCCGCAATACCACGCCCTTCTGCGCCACAATCAGCCGCAGCCCGGTCACCAAGAAATCGCGCGCCACAATGACCAATACCATCCACGCCTGCACCAGGGGCACGCCGACCCGGTCGCTCGGTTGCTCCACGAAACACACGAACGCCGCCGTGGTCAAAATCTTGTCGGCCAAGGGATCAAGCAACATCCCGAAACTCGTCTCCAACCGGTGGCGACGCGCATACCATCCGTCCCACCAATCCGTCAGGCTCGCCACGATAAAGATGATCAGCGCCGTCGTTTTCCCAAACGAGAAATGCGACCGGACCCAGCCCCCGGGCGGCAGCAGCAAGGCCATGACGAAGAACACGGTCAGGGCGATGCGGCCAATTGTCAGCCGGTTGGGCAGGTTCATTGCCGGCGGATTCTAAACGGGCGTTGCCCCGCAAAACAAGCCCCTTGCGTCAATCCGGATAAGGGCTTGACCCGTGTGCTGCGTTCCCCTATACTTTTCCCAGATTTTGCGGCATGGAACCAGTGGGTCGAAAAACCCACTTTTTTGTTCCCCGAATGGGTTGTGCCGCAGTAAGATGTATCACGCGTATGAACGGCGAACTAATAGCGGCGGTGGAATATTTCCAGCGCGAGAAGGGCATCGACAGGGAAATCCTGTTCGAAGCCGTCGAACAGGCGTTGCTGCAAGCCTCCAAGAAGAGCGTCGGCCCCGCCCGCGACCTTCGCATCGAAATCGACCGCAAGACGGGCGCCATTCGCGCCCTCGCCAAGCTGCTCGTGGTCGAGAATGTCGTGAACAAGCACGATGAGGTTTCCCTGACCGACGCGCGCCGACGGTTTCCGAACATTCAGCTTGGCGAAAGCATCGAGGTTGAGGTCACCCCCCAGAATTTCGGCCGGATCGCGGCGCAAACCGCCAAACAAGCCATGTTGCAACGGATCCGCCAGGTGGAAAAGAACATGGTGTTCGAGGAGTTCAAGGGCCGGGCCGGCGACATTCTCTCGGGCACGGTCCGCCGCTTCGAGCGCAGCGACGTGATCATCGACCTGGGCAAGATCGAAGGCATCATGCCCAGCCGGGAACGCGTGCCGACGGAGGAATACCAGCCCGGCGACCGCTTGCGCGCCTACACCTTGAGCGTGGACAACGCCCTGCAAGGCCCGGAAATCGTCCTCTCCCGCAGCCACCCCGACTTCGTCCGCAAGTTGTTCGAGTTGGAAGTTTCCGAAATCGCCGACAAAACGGTCGAGATCAAAGCCATCGCACGCGAAGCCGGCTATCGCACGAAGATCGCCGTCATCTCCCACGACGAGAAGGTCGATCCCGTGGGGGCCTGCGTCGGCATGCGCGGGATGCGCGTCAAGAACATCGTCCGCGAACTCAGCGGCGAGAAGATTGATATTATCCGCTGGGACCCGAATGTCCGCCAGTACGTCACCAACGCACTCGCACCCGCCAAACTCAAAAATCTGGTCATCGACGAAGCCAGGCACTCGGTAAAAATCATCGTCGATCCCGACCAGCTTTCGCTGGCCATCGGCAAGAAAGGCCAGAACGCGCGCCTGACTGCGAAGCTGACCAACTGGAACATTGAAATCGAGAAGGAAGAGACGGCCGAGTTGGGGTTCGAGGCCAAAGTCGCGCGCGCCGTTCAGGATCTGGCGGGGATCCCCGGCATCGAGCGCGAGACTGCCGAGCAACTGGTGAAAGGCGGCTTCCATTCCCTGGAAGGATTGCTGGCGGCCGATCTAAACGATTTGATCGATATTCTCGGCGCGGAAAAGGCGACCGCCGTCCAACAGGCAACCAACGCGGAGCAGGAACGCCGCGAAGCCGCCGCCCCTCCGGAAGGTGAACCCAAGGCCGAATGAGCATCCGGGTACATGAGTTGGCCAAGCGCTGCGGCCTTTCGAACAAGGACATGATCGAAAAGCTGCACGCGATGAATTATCCCGTGAAAAGCCATTCGAGCACGGTCGATAAGATCACCGCCGCGGCGATCGAGAAAGAATACGGGTACGTTCCCCCGCCGCCTGCCGCACCGGCCCCGGCCGCAACACCAATCCCGCCCGCCGAGCCGCCCGCAACCGCGACCGCTGAAAAAGCCGAGCCCGTGGCGATCACGGCGACCGCGCTCGCGGAACCGCCGCCCCCGCCGGTGGTTGAGGCACGCAAGCCCGAGCCGGCGAGAACCGTTTCATCTTCCGTGGCGCCGCCGGCGCCCACACCGGTCGTCACGCCGAAACCGCAGCCGACGGTCGTATCGGCGCCCAAACCGGCCCCAGCCCCCGCGTCGCAGCCGACGGTGAGAATCACAACGGCCTCGCGTGCCGTCGCGCCGCCGGCTCCCGCGCCGCGCCCGGCGCCCGCCGCGCCGGCCCAGCCTGCGTTCGTTGTCGACGAGAAGGGCAACAAGGTCATTCAGATGAAGCCGCCGGTGACCGTGCGCGATCTGGCCCAGCGCATCGGCGCCAAGCCGCACGTGCTCCTGGCCGAGTTGATGGCCATGAACGTGTTCGCCAACCTCAACGAAACCGTGGGCGAAGATATCGCCCGCAAGATCTGCGAGCGGCACGGGTTTCTGTTCGAGTTGGAGAAACGCGAGCGCGGCGCCGGCATCGTTCACGCCCCGCCCAAGAAGGTCGAACCGCTCGAAGTGGGAGAACAAGCGACCGACCTGAAGCCCCGCCCCCCGGTCGTGACCGTGATGGGCCATGTGGACCACGGCAAGACCTCCCTGCTCGACGCCATTCGCAAGACGGACGTGGTCGCCCACGAGACGGGCGGCATCACCCAGCACATCGGCGCCAGCGTGGTGTCCCTGCCCGACGGCAAAACGATCACGTTCCTCGACACGCCGGGCCACGAAGCCTTCACCAAGATGCGCGCGCGCGGCGCGAACGTCACCGACATCGCCGTGCTCGTCGTTGCGGCGGATGACGGCGTCATGCCGCAAACCATCGAGGCGCTCAACCACGCCAAGGCCGCGCAGGTGCCGATCATCGTCGCCATCAACAAATGCGACCTGCCGACGGCCAATCCCGACCGTGTGAAGAAACAACTCCAGGAATACGGTCTCAGCCCCGAGTCGTGGGGCGGCGACACGATTACCGTCGAAGTCTCGGCGACCACGAAGAAGGGCTTGGACACGTTGTTAGAGATGATTCTGTTGCAGGCCGAGATCATGGAGCTGAAGGCCAGCCCCAAAGTGCCGGCGAAAGGCAACGTGATCGAAGCGCAGGTCGAGCCGGGTATGGGGCCGACGGCCACCGTGCTGGTGCGCAAAGGCGTGCTCCGCGTCGGCGATAGCATCGTGTGCGGCCCACACTGGGCGAAAATTCGCGCCCTGATCAACGACAAAGGCCAACGCGTCAAGGACGCCCGCCCGTCGACCCCGGTCAAGATCGTCGGTCTCTCGGGCCTGCCCGAGGCCGGTGCCGAGTTCAACGTCATGAAGAGCGACAAGGAAGCCCGGGCCCTCAGCGAACAGCGCGCGCTCGAAGTCCGGGCCGCCATCACGGGAGAAGCGCGCGGCTCGCGGCTCGAGGATCTCCTCAGCCAACTCAAGGAAGGCGAGAAGAAGAAACTGCGCCTTGTGCTCAAGGCCGACGTGCAGGGCTCCCTGGAAGCCATCGCTGATTCGCTCGGCAAACTCCAGAGCGATAAGATCGAATTGGAAATCATTCACGGCGCGGTTGGCAACATCACCGAAAACGACGTGCTCCTCGCCAGCGCGTCCGAGGCCGTCATCATCGGGTTCCGCGTCAAACCGGAGAGCGGCGTTACCGACGCGGCCCGTCGTGAAGAGGTGGAGATCAAGCTCTACACGATCATTTATGAATTGATCGAGCAGGTGGAAGACTCGATGGAAGGCCTGCTCGAGCCGGAGGCGAAGGAGGCCATCATCGGCCATGCCGACGTGAAAAAGGTGTTCCAGTTGTCCAAGGGCCCGCCCGTGGCAGGCTGCGTGGTCACCGACGGCCGCATCGCGCGGAGCGCGCGGGTGCGCCTGTTGCGCCGCAAGGCCGTCCAGTACGAAGGCCGGATTTCCAGCCTCAAGCACTTCCAAGACGACGTGCGCGAGGTCAAGGCCGGTGCGGAATGCGGGCTCCGGTTGGAGAATTTCTCGGGATTTCAGGAAGGCGACGTTCTGGAGTGTTACACGGTCGAGAAGGTCGCAGCGAGTCTGTAACCCAACAACGTAACCACGCAAGCCGGAGGACGAGACACGGAATGATTCAGGTCGCGTTGCCCGCTCGTTCCATTCCTTGGGCCCCCATGATCATGAACAGTCACCGCATCCAACGAGTTTCCGAATTGGTCAAGCGCGAAGTCAGCGGGATCGTCCAGGAATTGAACTTGACCGACTGCGGTTTCGTCACCATCACCGCCGCGGACATCAGCTCCGACCTCAAGGAGGGCCGCATCTACCTGAGCGTCATCGGCTCGCCCGAGCAAAAGCAACGGGCGCTCGATATCCTCGAACACCAACACGGCCACATCCAGCACGAGTTGGCACACCGCATCGTCCTCAAGTACACGCCCCGACTGAAGTTCCTCCTCGATGAGACCGAGGACCGCGCGAGTCATATCGAGCAATTGCTGGACGAACTCGACAACAAACAGCGCCCATGACTGATACGTGCCAGCAAATCAGCGAATTGCTCCGGAACCAGAACAGTTTCCTGATCCTCACGCACTACCGTCCCGATGGCGACGCGGTGGGCTCGCAACTCGCCCTCGCCATTCTGCTCAAGAACCTCGGCAAGCAGGTGGCCGCGTGGAACGACGATGAGGTTCCCGCCAAGTTCCGTTTCCTCCCCCAGAGCCAGTTGATCGCCCGACCGCCCGCCGAGCCGAAAGATTTTGACGTGGTGATCGCCATCGATACGTCCACGTGGCAGCGGCTCGGCTCCACAGCGCAACGCATCGGCAACAAAAAGCATTTCATCAACATCGATCATCACGTCAGCAACGAAAAGTTCGCCGACATCAACTGGATCGTGCCGGCCGCCCCGGCCTCGGGGCAAATCGCGTTCGACCTGATCAAGCGCGGCGGCTTCAAATTGACCCGCGACATTGCGACGTGCCTGTTCGCGGCCATCTCCACCGACACCGGCTCGTTCAGCTACGCCAGCACGACGGCGGAATCGCTGCGGGTGGCCGCCGAGTTGGTGGACACCGGAATCGACGTCGGCGAAATCTGTCGTCACGTCTACGAAAGCTACCCCTACGCGCGCTTGATGCTCCTGCAAAAGGCGCTCGCCCAGCTTCAGTTGACCGACCGCAACCGCGTCGCCTACACGTGGGTCACCACCGAGATGTACGAAGAGTCCGGCGCCAAACGCGAGGACACGGAAGGGTTGATCGACTACGCCCGCGCGATCGACGGCGTGGTCGTCGCCATCCTCTTCGAGGAAATGGCCGAGCCGGGAAAAATCCGCGTCAGCCTTCGCTCCAAACATCCCCGGGTCGACGTGAACTCGGTCGCGCGACGCTTCGGCGGCGGCGGCCATCGGGAAGCCGCCGGCGCGCGGATCTCCGGCGCGCCGCGCGAGACCGAAAGCAAGGTGCTCGCGGCCGTGAGCGAGACCCTCGCTGCCGCGAAATTGTAGGCCTTCCGGCCCCATGCAACCGCAGCTTTCACCGTTCGATGGCGTGCTGTTGGTCGATAAACCCTCCGGCCCGACCTCGCACGACGTGGTCGACCGCGTCCGCCGCCACTTCGGCTTCAACAAGGTCGGCCATTGCGGCACGCTCGATCCCGCCGCCACCGGGCTGCTGATCCTCGTCCTCGAACGCGCCACGAGACTCCAAGACCAGTTGATGTCCGCCGACAAGGCGTACGAGGGAGTCATGCGACTCGGCATTTCGACGGATTCCCAAGACGCCGACGGCCACGTCATCGCCGAGAAACCCGTGCCGGCGCTGACGGGCGAGGAGATCGAGAGCGCGTTTGCCAGGTTTCGTGGCGACATCCGGCAGGTCCCGCCAATGGTCAGCGCCGTAAAACATCAGGGCACGCCGCTGTACAAACTGGCACGCAAAGGGAAAACCGTCGAACGCGAACCCCGGTTGGTGCACATCTACGATCTGCGCGTGCTCGGAGTGGAACTGCCCCAGATCAAGTTCCGCGCGGTCTGCACCAAAGGCACGTACGTTCGGACCCTGTGTTCCGACATCGGCGACGCGCTGGGTTGCGGCGCGCATCTGGCCGAACTGCGGCGGACCCGGTCGGGTAAATTCGACGTGAACGACGCGCACCGGCTCGATGTAATTCTGGAGCGGACCCGCGAGGAATTGAGGCCGCTGATCATTCCAATCCTGAAACTGGCCAATCTCGGATAACGCGATGCAGGTCTGGCACACACTGGAGGAACTGACCGGGCACTCCCGCAAGGCCTGCCTCGCCATCGGCGTCTTCGACGGCATCCACCTCGGCCACCAGCGCGTGATCGGCCAGGCGCGCGATGACGCGCGGCAGGGCGGTGGCACGTCGATCGTGCTGACGTTCGACCCCCACCCGATGCACGTGCTCCGGCCCGACAACGCGCCGCAATTGCTCACGTCCACGGGCCACAAACTGGCCCTCATCGAGAAACTCGGGATCGACGCCTGCCTGGCGCTCACGTTCGACAAGGCATTCTCGCTGACGCCGCCGGAACAGTTCATCGACTCGGTCGCCCGCCAGGCGAACTCGCTCCAGGAGATCTGCGTCGGGACGCGGTTCCGCTTCGGCCACAACCGCGCCGGTGACGTGCGGCTCATCGAAGCTCTCGCCCCGAAGTACGGTTTCATCGCCCGCGAGATCGCATCCGTCATGCTGGACAATGAGATGATCAGTTCGACCGCCATTCGCCAGCACGTGCTCGGCGGACGCCTGGACCGCGCCGCGGCGATGTTGGGGCGACCCTTCTCGGTCCTCGGCACCGTCGAACCGGGCGACCATCGCGGACGCGAACTCGGGTTCCCCACTGCGAATTTGAATCCGCACAACGAAGTCCTGCCGCCTGATGGCGTCTACGCGGTGCGGGCAGCAATTGACAAGGAAACACATGGTGCGGTGGCGAACGTCGGCGTGCGTCCGACGTTCCCGGGACGTCCGCCCCAACGCATATTGGAAGTCCACATCCTGGATTTCGACCGCGCGATCTACGGCCGGGACGTGGAAGTGCTGTTCCTCCAAAAACTACGCGACGAGAAGCGATTTGATACGCCCGATGCTCTCAAGGTTCAAATCGCCGCCGACGTCCAAGCCGCGCGCCGGTTGTTCTAGTGCGGTTCACACTTTCCTGCCAAACTTCTTTTCCAACTCGGCGTAACTGATTTGGATCATGGTCGGGCGCCCATGCGGGCAGGTGTAGGGGAGTTCGCATTTCTGAAGCTGTTGGAGCAGCGCGCGGAGTTCCTCGCCCTTGAGTGGATCGTGCGCCTTCACTGCATGCCGGCACACCGTCGTGGCAATCTTGTCCTCGCCGAGCCGGCGGGCATGTACTTCTTCGCCCGTCTGCCGCAATTCGTCGACGATGTTGCGGAACGTCTGGGGCAGGTTCTCCAACTGAAAATACGGCGGCAGCGAATCGATCAGAAACGTCTTGTCGCCGAATTCACTGATCCCGATCCCGAGTTTGTGCAGCGTCTTCAGGTTGCTTTCCAGAAACACGGCATCGCGCGCGTCGAGTTCGAGCGTGACCGGCAGCAGCAATTTCTGCGAGGGCGCCGCATCCGCTTCCAGTTCCCTCAGGATCTTCTCGAACAGCACCCGTTCATGCGCGGCGTGTTGGTCCATCAATACCAGGCCTTCGGGCGATTCCATCAACACGTAGAGTTGTCCGATCACGCCGAGAATCCGCCACGGACCCCCTTCGGCGCGGACGTCGGCGGGCGGCGGCGGCATTAGCTCCGTGGGGGGGGCGTCCCCGCCCCGACGGAGTGCGGAATCGGTGAGACCATGAACGGGCGCGGCGGAGACGCCGCTCCCACGTTCAGGCATGGGTCCGAACGACCGGCCCACCGGGCGGAGCGGACTGCTCCCACCACCGCGGGGTTCGATCGCCCGCCGTACCGCGTCGATGACGCATTGCCGCACGGCAAACTCGTCGCGGAACCGAACCTCGCGCTTGGTCGGGTGAATGTTCACGTCCACGAGATCCGGATCGATGTCGATGAACAGAAACGTGACCGGATACTGCCCTTTCATCAGGGCCGTGTGATACCCTTCGAGCAGCGCGAAGTTGATCCCTTTGCTCTCGACCGGCCGGCCGTTGACGAACAGATGCTGCTGACTGCGGTCGCCCCGGCTCACGCCGGGTTTGCCGATGTAGCCGTGGACCTGTATCGGGGAGGGCGAGGCTCCTGCCGAGCCGCCATCGGGCTCCGCTCGCCGGGAGGTTCGCGCTCCAATATCTTTTCCCACGGGCACCAACTGCTCGACCAGTTGGGCGCCGTACAACTCGCGCAATCGGCTCCGCAAGTCCGCGCTCGGCGCCAAATTGAACAGTTCTTTTTCGTCGACAACCAGCCGAACGGCGACCGCGGGATGCGCCAGCGCGCACAGTGTGACGATGTGTTCGATGTGCGCCCGTTCCGTCGGCTCCGAGCGCAGGAATTTGCGGCGGGCCGGCAGATTGAAAAACAGGTTCCGCACCTCGATCAGTGTTCCTTCGGCCGCGCCGACGTCCTTGACCGACAGGATTTTCCCGCCCGCCATCTCGATCTGCGTGCCGCCCAGCGTGCTGCGCTCGCGCGTCGTCAACGTGAACCGCGACACGGCGGCGATGCTGGGAATCGCCTCGCCGCGAAACCCGAGCGACCGGATGCTGTGCAAATCTTCCGCCCGGGAAATCTTGCTGGTCGCGTGGCGTTCCAACGCCAGCAACGCGTCGTCCCGGCTCATGCCGAACCCGTCGTCGGCAACGGAGATGAGTGACTTGCCGCCGTTCTTGACGATAATCGTCAGCCGGGTCGCCTCGGCGTCGAGGGAATTCTCGACCAACTCCTTGACCACCGACGCCGGCCGTTCGACGACCTCGCCCGCCGCGATTTGGTTGGCGACGTGCTCGGCAAGAAGGCGAATCCGGTTCACGGCCGGGATTATAACGAACGACGGAATCGTGGAAAGGGCTAAAACCGCCCGAGCGCAACGGCCGGGGCGCTCCGTCGGTTCGAACGTTTCCTGTGCTTCAGAATTGCTTCTCCAGCGCCAACCCGATTTCGTGGCCGCCGCGGTTGCCGTCGCGCACCGCGTTGATGCCGTAGCCGTAGCTGATGAGCCAATCCACGTTCCAGAGCGCGTGGAAGCTGAGGCCGGCGCCGACGCCGAAGATGTTATCCCAATCGGGCGCGGCGGGCGGCACGGGCTTCAGCACGGCCCAATCGCCGTAGAGGTGGGCCGCGAGCGCGTGTTCTGCCGTGAGTTGTTGACGCACTTCGAGGTTGGCGATCCCAAAATCGTCGGCAAAAAACTCCCGGGTGTAATAGCCGTGCACCGTGGCCGTGAACGGCTCGACGCCGAGAAGATTGCCACCCAATTTGTAGGCGCTCAGTTCGTCCAGATCCTCCCCCAAGCCGCCTCCCACCCGCGCGAAAAACGTCGTCAGTTGCACGGGGATCTTGGCGGCCAGTGAACCATAGACCCGCTGATACTTCGTCTGCTCCGGCAGGAGCGCTCCGTTCCGCCCGAACGCGTCGAAGCCGCTGCGATAATTCGCGTCGGCGCCGAGATAAAGCTCGGCCCCGCGCCGGGCCGTCAGGCCCGGCTCGATCCCGCCAAACCGAAGCTCGGCGGTGAGCGACTGGGTAAGATAATCATCCGGAATGGTGAAATCACTCGTCGTGTCCGTCTTCCGATACCAGGAGCCGGTGGCGCTGTACGTTCCGCGGAGATTGAGGGGCAACGGCGTGGGATTCGGGATCGATTCGTTGACAAACACGCGTCCGACGGCCAGATCGCCGAAGAACCGCTGCTTCGAGAGCATCTCGCCGTTGCGGTACGGCGTGATGCTGTCGATATAGAGCCCGCCGCCCAAGCCGACGCCGACGGCGATGTTTGTGTTGGCCGGGAGAAAATAACTCAGCTCGCCGTCGGCGAAAACGCCGGCAAAGATGACGCGCAGCGCCGTGTTCGTCCACGGGTACTGATCCTGGTTGAACCAGAAATAACCGAAGGCATTGGCTTGCTCGTCGCCCCTGAGCGGGAACCCGGTCTGCAAAGTCACGGTGCGCCGGTGCTCGACGTCCACCTGGCCGAGCGCAGTGTGCGCCAGCACCAAGGCCAAGATAAGAAGCGCCGTCTTGTTCATCGGAGCCGAATGATTTCCTCGCTGAAGAACTGGCACCATAACTTGACCCCCACAGCGTCGCAATGCTAAATTCGCGCCGCTCCGAATTCGGATGGTGGCTGTAGCTCAGCCTGGTTAGAGCCCCAGATTGTGGATCTGGTTGTCGCAGCCCCGCTCGGAGCGGGGTAAAGTTCGAACTTGTCCCGCCGCAGGCGGGATCCCGTCAGCCAAGCGGTGAAATTCTACGTGTACATTTTTAGATCGGCTCATCTTCGTCGCTACTATGTGGGATTCTCTCAATATCGGGCGAAGCGACTGCGGCAGCACCGCTCGGCACGATCTCATTGGACCAGTCGCGCCGACGATTGGCGGGAGGTCTGGTTCACGGAAGTGGCCACGCGACAGGAAGCGCGTTCTCTGGAGAAACAAATCAAGATGCGCGGCGCTGGACGGTTTCTGCTCGATCGTGGCGCGCCACCGTCGAGTCGCCAAAGCGCGGCTTGACCCGCTTTGCTGATGGTGTTACACGTCTTCAGTCTTCCCAAGAAACGGATGGTGGCTGTAGCTCAGCCTGGTTAGAGCCCCAGATTGTGGATCTGGTTGTCGCGGGTTCGAATCCCGTCAGCCACCCCACCCCTGACGATCGTGTTTTGGGCGCGGGTCTCCGTCGATCGGAGAGATCGGGCGCGGACCGGCGCGAAGAAACCCGCGGGCAATTGCCGGCCCGGCTGTTCTTGCTGGAGATGGATGCCACTCACGGGTAGCTCGGAGGACTCCCGGGGCTGGCGGAGGAAAGCGGAAACAGCGACATCTGCCGCGACCGTAATTGCCACAGGCATATGCCGGAGTGCGCATGCCCGGCCAACGGCCCGGTGGCTTCGGCCCCGATAACCGGCTCCATGTCGAATCGCTGGCGCAGGAACGTCAATTCGCCACACCAGTTGCCGAAGCTGTGATCGACGAAATAGACCGGGATCCCCTGCCGCAACAGTTGGTCGATCCGGTCCGGATTCTCCACGGCCGAAAACTCGAAGATGTCCTTGGCCCCATTCTCCAAATCGCCCGGGTACGAGTTGCCGTCCCGTTTCACCGGCGGAATGATGGCCCGGTTCTTGGGCGGACGCGGCTGCACCCTCCAGTCGACCCGATGATTGAGAGGCACAAACCTCCGCTGCGTCCCGCGAATCACAAAGAAATCCGTGAGACACGGCCCAACCGTGGAGATGACCACGGCGTTGTTTTCCATTTCCGCTGCCGCGGACTGGAGGATGGTAACCACTGGGAGCATGTCGCCAATTTTTCTCGGTATCTTGCCGACCCAGGGACGCGCGACCAGGGCGAAGCCCGCCACAACCAGCGCGCCGAGGATCTTCGTGCGGATTCCCCGACATAACGATTGCGCCAGACCAACCGCTCCCACCCCCACCAACGACGCCATCGCCGGCCCCAGCGGCACGATATACCGCACGATGTGCCACCGCAGAAACACGTAGAACAATACCGTTGCTCCCGTCGCCACCGCGGTAAACACCAGGTACCGCCGTTTGCCCGCCGTTTCCCGTCTCTGGAACCAAGCATAGCCGATCCCCACGATCATCATCGCCGCCAGACAGAAACACGGAGCCAGCAACTGGTGCTCCTGCGCCGCCGTTATCTGCTCCCAACCGGCCAGTTGTCCGAAGATCTCCCGAGCGTAATACAGCAGATTCCCACGATCCGCGTTCTCCTGCGAGGAGATCCAGCCCCACGCCATGTGGAGGTCGAATATCCGCCACCCGGCGTCCGAGGGCACGCTATCCCAATAACACCGCGGGTCCCGCAGCCACGACCCGCAGTAGTGCTGATTGTACCACCCGGCATACGCCACCGGGCCAATCCCTCCCACCGCCGCCATCCCCAATTGCCGCACCATCTCCCTCCCCCGCGGCCGCACCATCCACAACAGGATGACCGTGAACAGGCCGAACAACGCCAGGTTGTCGAGCCGAACCGACACCGCCCAGCCGGCGCACAAACCCCACAGAAACCATTTCCCCAGCGACGGCCACCGCACGTCGGCGGTCATCTTCAGGAACAAAAGCAAGCCCACCGTCAGAAAGAACGCCTGGGCAATGCTCGTGTCGTTCATCTGCACGTACTCGGTAAACCTTGGATAACTCGCCAACACCAGCCCGGCCACAAAGCCCTGCCACCGACCAAAACAACTCCGCAACGCCGCATACAGCCCCAGACAGGTCAACACCGCCAGCGCCAGTTGGCTGTAAATCGCATTGCCCAGAAAATCACCGAACAACCAGAAGCTCGGGACCAACAGCAGTCCGTATCCCACGCTGCCCATCGCCGGGTACGCCTGATGATTGATGAACCACTCGTACCGTCCGGTCTTGTACAAATACCAGGCGCACACGGTGTACTTCGGAGATTCCTGGAGCTTGTTAACAGCCAGGGCGGGCGGACACCAAAACCGCCACGCTGCGAACGCCGTCAGGGCCGCGACGAGCACCGCGTCCAACCACCACCGCTTGAGAAAAGCCTGCATACGAGGCGGCAACCCAACCCCGTTCACTCGCCGCTCTTGAACTGGTCCTCTTTGTTCCTGAACAAAATGTTGAAGGTCGTCAGCGAACCGTAGGACCGGGTGACGTACTGCTGAAACTCCACCCGCTCGGCGTCGCTGAGCTTGTCGTGGCTGTTGATCTTCTGCTCGAGCACCCGCAGGTTGTTGCGCACCATCACGATCTTGTGGAAGAACACGTCCAGCGGAACTTCTTTGGCCTGCAACGAAGCGTCGGCCGGATGCAACACCATCCGGCCGCCCTGCCAACGGCCCCCGAGTTGTTCGACGACCGCGCCGGGCTGTTCCACCCCGAGTTCGGCCAACACCGTCCGAACGGTCTTCTCGATGAATTGAGCCAGCGGCACGTCCAAGCCGCTGATGGCGGCGTGCACTTCGGCCACCGTCAAATCGCTGGTTTCAGGCACGATCGTACGCGTCGCATCGTTGAAACGGACATCCGCGCTCGTCTCGGTGATGGCCTTGACGGTGCCCAAACCGTGATGCGGGTGTTTCACCGTCATTCCCACGTGTAATTCCTGAATCTTCATAGTGTCTCCGCTAAGATGAGTTCGACCGGCATACGACGTCGGGAGCCTAGCACTCCGGCTCGCCGTTGCCCAGCGCGTCGTGGTACTGTGTATTCGTGAACCCGGCGTCGCTATCATCGCCCAGCATTATGCTCCCCGTCCAAGGGGCCCGGATATGAACCGCGTCAGGCAAATTGCCGGCGAACACGGCATTCATTTCGTCCAGCCCTGAGCCAGTGACGCTGGAGGTTTTTTGAGCCGGTGCGCGCGGTGAGCCGGTCGGTCTTTCCAACAATTCCCGCTGAGCCGCGAAGTTTTTCTGATGACTGAATCAGCAGTTCTTCCTATTGAACCCTGCGTGGCTGAAACCTAGGCTTTTCTTGGGAAAGGAGAGTTATCATGAAAGCGTTGCGAAGTAGCATCCTGGCCACGGCTGCCGGCGCCTTGCTTTTTCCGACAGTTGCCTTGGCCGACAACGGAAATGCCTCCACAAACACGACAACGGGTTCGACGAACGTTGTGGCCGTCACATCCCCCCGGCCGATTCAGTTGGCTCTGGTTCCGGATGTGCAACTGGTGCCGCAAGAACAGTCCATTACCGGGTTTCGATTGAACATCTACGGCTGCAACCAGGATGTTACCGGAGTGGATATCGGCCTCGTGCACCAGGCAACCGGCAATTTCAAGGGCGCCCAATTCGGCATCGTCAACAAGGTCGATGGCGATTCTTCCGGCATGCAGCTCGCCGGGATCTTCAGCGAGACCAGGGCGCGCATGACCGGGTGGCAGGTCGGGATGGGCAATCACGCCGGCTACATGAAAGGAGTTCAGTTGGGCTTCGTCAACATGGCCGACGACATGACCGGCATCCAGATCGGCCTCGTCAACATCATCAACAGCAAGACCGACTACAAAGCCCTGCCGCTGATTAACGCGAAGTTCTAACTCAAGCGGGGAACCTAACCGGAAGAGGCCGGCTACCCCGGCCTCTTCTTTCCCGGACGGTCAGGCCTTCTGATAAATCTCCGAACCGGCGCGCTTGAACTCGTCGCTCTTCTCACGCATTCCCCGCTCCAACGCTTTGTCCGTCGCGACGCCATGTTCCGCCGCATACTTCCGCACGTCTTCCGTGATCTTCATCGAACAGAAGTGCGGGCCGCACATCGAGCAGAAATGAGCGAGCTTGGCCCCTTCGGCCGGCAACGTTTCGTCGTGAAATGCGCGCGCTGTTTCCGGGTCGAGCGAGAGATTGAATTGATCTTCCCAGCGGAACTCGAACCGGGCTTTGCTCATGGCATCGTCCCAACGTTTCGCGCCGGGGTGGCCCTTCGCCAGGTCGGCCGCGTGGGCGGCGATCTTGTAGGCAATGACGCCGTCTTTGACGTCTTTCTTGTTCGGCAGACCCAGATGTTCCTTGGGCGTGACGTAGCAGAGCATTGCCGTGCCGTACCAGCCGATCATCGCCGCGCCGATGGCGCTGGTGATGTGGTCGTAACCGGGGGCGATGTCGGTCGTGAGCGGGCCGAGCGTATAGAACGGCGCCTCGCCGCACCACGCCAACTGCTTGTCCATGTTCTCCTGGATCAGGTGCATCGGGATGTGACCCGGACCTTCGTTCATCACCTGCACGCCGTGTTCCCAGGCAATCTTGTTCAGTTCGCCCTGCGTCTTGAGTTCGGCAAATTGCGCTTCGTCGTTGGCGTCGGCAATCGAGCCGGGCCGAAGACCATCGCCCAACGAAAAACTTACGTCGTACACCGCCATGATTTCGCAGATCTCCCGGAACCGGGTGTACAGGAAACTCTCCTGATGATGCGCCAGACACCACTTGGCCATGATCGAGCCGCCGCGGCTGACGATGCCCGTCACGCGGTTGGCCGTGAGCGGGATGTAGCGCAGCAATACGGCGGCATGAACGGTGAAATAATCCACGCCCTGCTCGCATTGCTCGATCAGCGTGTCCCGATAAATCTCCCAGGTCAGTTCCTCGGCCTTGCCGTCGACCTTTTCCAGCGCCTGATAAATCGGCACCGTGCCGATCGGGACGGGTGAGTTGCGCAAAATCCACTCACGTGTCTCGTGGATGTTCTGGCCCGTGGACAAATCCATCACGGTGTCGGCACCCCACTTCGTGGCCCAGCGCATCTTCTCAACTTCTTCCTCGATGCTCGACGCCACGGCGCTGTTGCCGATGTTGGCGTTGATTTTTACGAGGAAATTCCGCCCGATGATCATCGGCTCGGATTCGGGATGATTGACGTTCGCCGGGATGATGGCCCGACCGCGCGCCACCTCGCGGCGCACGAATTCGGGGTCGAGGTTCTCGCGGATCGCGATAAACTCCATCTCGGGCGTGACCATGCCCTGCCGCGCGTAATGAAGTTGCGTCACGATCTTACCCGGCTGGGCACGGAGAGGACGGACAACCGCAGGCGGGACGCCCGCGCCCACTGGCTTCACGTCGCCCCGTTCGAGAATCCACGATCGCCGCAGCTTGGGCAAGCCCGCGGCCTCGGTGCCCTTGAAATCGGGATCACTCCACGGCCCGCTGGTGTCGTACACGCGAACGGGTTCGTTGACCTCGATGCGTCCCGCGTGACTCACCGTCGGCGACAGCGCAATCTCACGAAACGGGACGCGGACGCCCCGGTGGAGTTTGCCGGCAACGTAAACCTTCCGCGATTTCGGGAAGTGTTCGCGGCTGCGCGCTTCGGAAGATTTTGGTGCGATCATGTGGTTCCCTCCGCCAGCATTACCTGGATCAGGTTCAATGGGTGGTCCCGCTCGCGCGGGATCTCAGCCTTGGTAGGCCCCCCAATGGATTTCAGTTGAAAGAACGGCCGCAGCCACAGCTTGAATGAGCGTTCGGATTCTTAATCTGGAACCCCGACCCCTGCAAGCTGTCGACGTAATCCACCACACTGCCCTTTAAGAAATTCGCGCTCATCGGGTCGATGATCACTTCCACGCCGTCCTGGATCACCACCTCGTCATCCGCCTTCTTGTCGTCGAACGCCATGCCATATTCCATCCCCGAGCAGCCGCCCGCCTCGACGTACACGCGCAGCACCTTGCCCTGGATCCCCTGGTCGGCCACCAACGTCTTGATATGCTTGGTTGCGTTTTCCGTAAGTGTGATCATCAATTCCTCTGCGACCATCTCCACACTAACAACATTGCGCCGGACTGTCAAACACCCCGTCATCCACGTGAAGGTGCATCTGGATACTGTCACCAACCGATGATAGCCTTGTAGCCGCCCCGCTCTGCCGGGGCGCCTCCGGCACGGCGACAGAGCGCCGTGGCTACATTCTTCCTGCAATACACGGTGGCAGTGCAAAGATGCGTCATCCGCGCGAAGCCCGTGCGCGGTCAGGGCTACCGACCCCAACCGGGTCTCGAATTCCGACGCCGCCCACCGAACACCAACCCGGCGCCGACGGCAAAGCTGAGGAGAGTGATCGCGATTCCCCACCGCAACACCGATGGCGCAAAATGCACCACGACCTGCCCGCGGCCTCTCTCGGCAATAACGATGCCCTGGAACGCGCCGAAGACCTCGACGAGTTTCACCCGCGGATCGGTCGTCACCCAGCCGGGATAAAACGTTTCCGAGACGAACACGATGCCGGGCCGGCTCACGTTGTAGCTGATCGAATACTGTTCCGGGCGGACGCTCGTGAACCGGATTTCGTCGGCGGCGTCGGCCAGGGGGTCGCGGCCAATCCCGCGCAACGCGTCGAGAGCAGGGCAGTCGCTCACGGCCAACTCATTGTGCCAGTCGATCTCGCCACGGTCCAGCGCGCTCAACAGCGCGGCGCGGGAACCATACCGGCGTATCCGGGCATAAAACTTCGCGCGCGGGAGCACGTTGGTCCGTGTGCCAAACTGGGACCGGTTATGCTCGTCCACTTCCACCCTTACCTTGATGTTCTGAATGGCAATCTTGGCGTCCTCGTTGGTGATGCCTTGAAACGTGGCCACGTTGTCCGGACAAAAGCTGATGTACCCCTCCGGGACTTCCAGGTAGTCGTGGAAACAAGGCAGATTGCGAGCCGCCACCAGTTCCTCGCTGACCTCGCCCTTGTGGATCTGGCCGAACCGGCTCGGACCATGCCGCTCGCGATACTCCTTCAACAACTGAAGCCAACGGGCGGTCTCCGGAAAATAGGTGTCCGGATCTCGGCGACCGCGTTGGAATCCCCCATACGCGTGGTAAAAATCCGCAACCGTGATGACCGGTAGACCGCACAAACAAACAATCGCCAGCCACGGTCTTCGGGCCCAAAGCGCACCGACGACCGCCAGAACGCAGAGAACGCTCACCGCCAAAACAAACAGGGTCTCGCGCCGCGACGAACTCAATCGCTCAACATCCTGCAGTCCCGCAGCCAGATGCGGCCCGGCGACGGACACCGCCAGGATGAGGCCGGCATAACTGGCTGCTGGAAGCACCACCGGCCAGTAACGCACCGGTCGCTCGCGCCGGGCCACAAGGTCTACCCCATACGCCACGAGCATCGCCGCGGCAAACGTGCCGATACACGACATCCGGGCGGGCCCACGGAACAGCGCCACGCCCGGAAGGAGATGGTACAACACCGTGTACAAGCCCCCAAACCGTCCCAACATGAACCACGTCGCCACCAACCAGGTCCCCAGGAAAAACCGGACGGTCGATCGGTCGCGGAGGTTCCGCCAATTGAAGAAGATCAGCAGCAGCGCCAGCCAGAAGATCTGCCCGGCATAGGCCCCGAATTCCCAGTACTGCCAAAAACCGCGGATGCTGCTCTCCGTGGGGGTCTGCGTAACGGTGAGACTGTGTGGATCGTACCCCCAAAACGGGACCGGCGGGCTGCTCGACCGCGTCTTTCCGAAGAAATTGGGTACGCATAGCGTCAGGAGCTGGTCCACGGGCAGGGAAGCGTCGGAGAGTTGTTGGAACGTCTGGCCTGGTCGCGACGTGCGCCACCAACTCTGGGCCGCCGGCAGAACCATCACCGCGCCCAAACCGAAGACGAGCACAAACGTGCCCGCCAGCTTCGGTCCCCCGTTGCCCAGCACCCACCGCGTCGCCCGCCGCCAGTCCGAGCCGTCCTCACGGCGGACACGCCAGCAGCGATACAACCAATAGGCGATAACCAGATACCAACAGTAAAGCGTTATCTGCGGGTATCCCGCCAGCAACGACATGAGCATCGCACCAACGAGACCCAACCACGCCCACCGGCCCGCGCCGGACGTGAGGCGATGGACGCAGAGCAGTTGGAGCGGAAGCCAGACGTAAACCTGGATCATCACACATTGCACGATCCGCAGTGACGAAAAGCCGGAGAGACAGAAGACCAGGGCCCCACTCAACGCCGCCAGCGGACCGAGCCGGACCTGCTTGAGAAAAGCATACATGAACAGACTGCCCAGCAAGTAGTGCAACACGATGTACCATTGATAAGCCAGGTACGGCAGCCGGCCGTTCTGCACGAAGCGAACCAACAGCCACTGCAACGGATAGAACACGGCGATCTGGATGTCCGAATAAAATGGCGAGCCATCGCGAACGCCCGGAAACCACAGGGGAAACCGGCCCGCGCGGATCGATTTCGCGAAATAATTCACGCCGGGATAGAATTCCTCCAGCGCGTCGTCCCAAATGAAATGATGCCCCAACAAGAAACCCCAGTAGTAGAACGCGAGGGCCGCCGCCAGAATCACAACAGCCACCGCATCCGGAGACAACCGACTCGCGCGGCCGGGGTTGGCTTCTGGATCGGTCATCATCGCATTCTAGGAAAGCCGCCTGACGGAGTCGAGGTCGAGTCTCGGCCCCAAGCCCCCGGCGAGCCGACCGCCAAGCGCCGGCTTACCAGATCACCACCGCGCCGTAGCCGACCACGCGCTGGAAGTCTCCGCTGACGTCGCCGCTCGTGCGGTAATCCAGCAGTTCCGCGTGTTTGGCGCCGAGCTTCTTCGCCGCGTGCAGGACGATGTAGGTGGGTGCGACGCCGCACATCGTGACGTTGACGTCGACCACGCGGCTCATCAGCGCGTCTTCGTCCATGTTCACCACGGCGTCGAGCACGAGCTTGTCCTTGATCTTCGAAGTCTCCTGGTCTTCGTAGTGGTTGAGGTCGGTCGAGGCCAGGAGCAAGGTCGGTTTGCCGTAATCCTGGACGGTCTGGACGATCGCGGCTGCGATGTCGCGAAGATTGTGACGGCCGCCGCTCTCGGGCCACGTGCCGCCGATGAGGATCGGCACGATGCGGACGCTCGGATTGGCCCGCAGGAGCATCGGCACCTGGACTTCCAGGGAATGCTCCGCGCTGTGTGCGCGCGGGTCTTCGGCAAGCAGCTCGCAGTTGTCCAGCAGCGCCGCGGCCAACGGCTCCGCAATCGGCACATCGCCGGCCGGCGTCCGCCACGCGCCCGCACTGAACACGGCATACGTACTGCCGATGCCGTGATGGTTCGGACCGACGAGAACGACGCGGTCCGGAATCACAACGTTCGAATACACCAGCCCGGCCGTCGGCCCCGAGTACATCCAGCCCGCATGCGGACACACGACTCCGACGGCCTTGCGGCGGACGGATGCCGGCCGGACGAGCGCGTCCAGTTCAACGTCGATCTCCGACGCGGTTCCGGGGTAGAATTGGCCGGCCACTGCGGGTGGACGAATCATGGTCTTCCTTTCTGGCCACCAGAATTGCCGGGTACAGGGACGACACCCATGAGGCTGAGCGCGCGCGCATTCGACCGGCTGGTCGCGGACGGGCTGTCACTCATTCCCGACGAGATCCGCGGGTTCATGAGCAACGTGGAAATCGTCATCGAGGACGAGCCGAGCGCGGAGCTGTTGGAACAGTTGAACGTGCCGCCCGCCGAGACGCTCTTCGGCCTGTACCAAGGCGTCCCTCTCACCGAACGATCCACTGCGTACTCGGCTTTGCCCGATCGCATCATCATCTTCCGTCGTCCCCTGCTCGATGAATTCGACGATCCGCTCGACGTCCGCCGCGAAGTCGCTCGCACCGTCATCCACGAAGTCGCCCACCACTTCGGCATCAGCGACGACCGACTCACCAACCTCGGCTGGGATTAACCCCGCCGCCTCTGGCAATCAGCCTATCACGGCGGCGATGGATTCGGCAAGCACGCTGAGCACGTGGTCCAATTGCCGCTCCGTAATGCAATACGGCGGCATGAGAACGATGGTGTTGCCCAGCGGCCGGGTCAGTACGCCGCGTCGGCGCATTTCGCTGCACACCTGGATCCCCATCTTCTGCTCGATCGGATACGGGCCGATCTCGACCGCCCCGATGAAACCCAGATACCGCACGTCGCGGACAGCAGGCAGTCCACGCAATCTCTCCAGTCCGGCTGAGAGCTGAGAGCTGAGAGCTGAGAGCTTCTCGAACGTCCTCTCTTCCTCGAACACCTGCAGGTTCGCCAGCGCGGCGGCGCATCCGAGTTGGTTGCCCGTGTAACTGTGTCCGTGGAAAAACGTCTTGAACTCCGCGTACTCCCCCAGAAACGCGTTGAAGATTTCTGCCGTTGTCAGCGTTGCCGCCAGCGGCAGATAACCGCCCGTCAATCCCTTGGCCACCGCCATCAAATCAGGCGTCACCCCTTCATGCTCGCAAGCGAACATCTTCCCCGTGCGTCCGAACCCCGTGAGCACCTCGTCGGCAACGAGCAACGCACCGGTTCGCGTACACCGTTCCCGCAGTTCCTTCAAGAGTCCGCGCGGCCACAACTTCATTCCTCCCGCCCCCTGTATCAACGGCTCGATCACCACCGCGGCAACGCTGTCGTCCAGGACATCCTGCCATCGCGCCAACTCGGCCACTCGAACCACAGCGAAGGTCAGCGGTTTGTACGCGGCGTGAAACAGGTCGATCCCGCCCACGCTGACCGCGCCGAGGGTGTCACCGTGATAGGCGTCCGCAAACGCGACGAATTTCTTCCGCTGCGGTTGCTGTTTGTGCTGCCAATACTGCAACGCCATCTTGATCGCCACCTCCACCGCCGTCGACCCGTCGTCCGAGTAGAACACGCGGGCGAGACCATGCGGTGCGATCTGAACGAGTTTCTCGGCCAGCTCGATCGCTGGAACATTCGACAGCCCGAGAAACGACGAGTGGGCAATGCGATCAAGCTGATCCGTGATCGCCTGCGTGATCTTCGGATGCCGATGCCCGTGCAGATTCGTCCAGATCGAGGAGTTGGCATCGATGTACTCCTGCCCGGCCGCGTCGCGCAGGATGGCGCCGTCTCCCGATGCGATGATGACCGGTTCCTCGGCCATCCAGTCCCTCATCTGCGTGAAGGGATGCCAGAGATAGCGGCGATCTTTGTCGCGCAATGAGGTCATATCTTCGTCCGTCACCCCAAGCGTAGCGAATGGTCTCCCTCAGTGCGAGAGATTCTTCGCTTCGCTCAGAATCACGCCAATCGCCGAGAGGAACCCCCGGATGTCGTCGCTCGTATGCCCCGCCGTGACCGTAACCCGCAGGCGCGCCTTGCCCTTGGGAACCGTCGGGAACCGGATCGCGGGAACGAAAATGCCCCGCTCGGATAACTTCTTCGACGCCTCAACCGTGGCGCGTTCGTCGCCGATCACGATCGGCACGATCGGGCTGCGCGATTGGTTCGCGACGCCGAGCGCCGCCAGGCCGTTCTTCATCTGGCTCACGTTGCGCCAGAGCCGATCGCGCCGCTGCTGGCCCTCGTCACTCATCACCAAATCCACCGCGGCGGCCGCCGCCGCGACGATGGCGGGCGGCAGCGCCGTCGAGTAAATCAGGCTCCGCGCCCGGTTGCGCAAGCCGTCGATCAAGGTTTGCGAGCCGACCACAAATCCACCCGCGCTGCCGAGCGCCTTGCTCAATGTGCCCAACGTCACGTCGATCCGGTCCTCCACGCCGGCCGCCTCGGCCAAGCCGCGGCGGTTCTTGGCGTACAGCCCCGTGGCGTGGGCTTCGTCGATCATGAGCCAGGCGCCATGTTTCTCCTTCAATTCGACGATCTCCGCCAGCGGCGCCAGGTCGCCGTCCATGGAAAAAACCGTTTCGGTGACGATGAGTTTGCGGCGGGCCGAACCGCTCTGGCGCAAAATGTCTTCGAGTTTCTTCAGGTTCCGGTGCGGATAGACGCGAAGGGCCGCGCCGCTCAGGCGCGTCCCGTCGATAATGCTGGCGTGATCGAGCTTGTCGAGGATGACGACGTCGCCGGCCCCGACGAGCGCGGCGATCGTGCCGACGTTGGCCGCGTACCCGCTGCCGAACACGAGGGCCGCTTCCCGGCCCTTGAACGCCGCCAGTTTGCGCTCCAGTTCCTCGTAGGGCCGCAGGTTGCCGCACACGAGCCGCGACGCCCCGGCCCCGACGCCGAATTTCTCGAGTGCGGCCGCCGCCGCCCGTTTCAGGACGGGGTCATTGGCCAGACCGAGGTAATCGTTGCTGGAAAAATTCAGAAACTCGCGACCGTCGAGAACGATGCGGGCGCCCTGCGCCGAATCGACGGTGCGGAGCGTCCGATACAGCCCGTCGGCGCCCCACTGTTCCAGCTCCGCACCGACTTGGTCATCAAGGTTTGACATTCGGCGGCGGGGAATCTTTCGACGCGGTCGGCAGCGGCTTGTAGATCACAACGGCCTGGGGATCGACGCGATACCGGAGCCCCGCAATTTCCGTCACGTACCGCAATGCATCCGCCAGCGGGATCTTGCGCAGGTTCAGCGTGACTTTGGTGGTCCTGGCGTCCTCCGGCGCTTCCCAGACGAGATTGATGGTCGCGTTGCTGCCCGAGAGCTTTTGACCTTGCTCCTTCAGGAACTGGATGACGTCGTTCACCGCCGCGTCCCGCACGCTTACTTCGGGGATGATCGTTTCGTTGAGCCGACGCTGCAGATCGCCCGAGGCGGCGTGCTCGCGACGCTTCTGTTGGATCTCGCCCAACAGTTGCCGGACGGCCGGTTGGTCGGGCTGTTGAGCCAGGATCTGCTTGCAGCGTTCCTCGGCTTCGTCGTACAGACCCATGCGCGCCAGCAGGACCGCTCCCTGCAACATGTCGCTGAGTTGTCCGTCCGTGAGGCGGACCGCGGGAACCGCGTTCGTTTCCGCCGCCGGCAACCCAGCCGTTCCCACCGCGCTCCCCAGGGCCACGCAGCCGCACAAGCACAATCCCAATCTACTTCGCCTCATCGAAGAGCACCTCGCCTCCCACCATCGAGAAACTCACGGCCTTGTCGGCGTATACGATCGCCTCGTAGGGATCCGCTCCGGCGCCTTCCCACGGCGCGGCGATGAGGTCCGCCCACGCGCCGGGGGTGATTCTCCCGAGCTTGTCCGTCTGGTTCAACGCCTTCGCCGCGTGGAGCGTCGCCATCTCCAGCAACGATTGTGCGGGCATCCGGGGAAACATCCGCGCGAGAGTCTGCATCTCGTCGAGCATGCTGAGCGTGTCGTTGCTCGCCATGCTGTCCGTGCCGAGGCACACATTGATTCCGAGATCTTCCAGCGCGCCGACCAGCGGCGTGCCTCGCCGGAAAAATCGATGCGTCTTGGGACAATGCACGACGTGGGCGCCCGTCTGCTTGAGCAACGCCATGTCCAAGGGCGTCAGGCAGTTGGCATGGGCCACCAGACAGTGGGGACCGAGCACGCCGTACTCGGACAACAATTGCGCGGGACCGACCCGCTTGCAATCGCTCATGTCGCGTTCGGCCCGGTGGAAATAATCGTACATCGCTCCCGTCCCGCGCCGGATCATGTCGTCTTCTTCCTGGGACTCCGCGAGATGCGTCGTCAACAGGAGGTTTCGCTGCCGGGCGTACTGACCGCACAGCCGGTACAATTCGGCGCTGACCGTGTACGGCGCGTGCGGCGACAACCCAAACCCGCCGCGAACGTCCGGGTGCGCCGCCACGAAGTCCAGCGCTTTCGTCACCAGCGCCTGCGCGCCATCGGAGCTGTTGTAGTCGATCAACTCCAGGCACCACCAGACGCGCAGTTTCGTCGGCAGGATTTGATGCAGAATGGACGGCGTCGACGTGATGTCAACCACGGTGGTCGTCCCCGAGCGACTGAGTTGGTCCAATCCCATGGTGAACGCGCTGAGGTAATCCTTTTCGGAGTGAAGTGTCTTGGCGGCCACCAATTGCAGCGCCCACTCGATGAAGCTGCCCCGCCATTCCACCTCCCCCCGCAACCGCGTCAAATCGAGATGACAATGGGCGTTGATCAATCCTGGTGCCAGCACGCGCTCGCCCAAATCGCGCACCTCGCCGGTGTGGGCCGCGCGGATCTCGGCGGCCTTGCCGACGGCGGTGACATGGTCGCCGTCCACCACGACGGCGCCGTCTTCGATCGGCGGTTCATCCATGGGCAACACGTATTGCGCTCGCAAGATCATAAGATCACTCGCTTGGGTCGCACGGCCGGCGGATTCGTTCGATGGCACGGGACCGGCCGGTATTCTCGTCCACGTCGACGATTACGCCGCACAAGGCGACGCCGTGCTCCGCGACTTCCAGTTTTTGCGGCATCTGCGTGAGAAACCGCCGCACCACCGCGGCCACGTCCCGCCCGAGTACCGAGTCGTGCGGGCCGCACATGCCCGCGTCCGAGATGTACGCCGTGCCGTTCGGCAAAATCTGCTCGTCGGCGGTGGCAACGTGGGTGTGTGTTCCGATGACCGCGCTCACCTTTCCATCCAAAAACCGGCCCATGGCAATCTTCTCGCTTGTTGCCTCCGCATGCAAGTCCACAATGATGATGTTCGTCTGCTGCCGCAGCCGCGCGACCTCCGCTTCCGCGGCCCGAAACGGACAGTCCGTGTTCGGCATGAAGACCCGGCCGATCAGATTGATCACGCCGACCGTGGGCCTTCCTGCATCGTGGATGACGATCGACCCGCGTCCCGGCGCCGGCGGCGGATAGTTGAGCGGCCGCAACAACCGCGGCTCGCGCTCGACGACCTCCACGGCTTCCTTCTGGTCCCAAATATGGTCGCCCGACGTGATCACCTCGACACCGCTGGACAGCAACGCGTCCACGGTCGAGGCCGTCAACCCGGCGCCGTGAGCGCTGTTCTCACCGTTGGCGATCACGAAATCGATGCGGTACTCCTCGCGCAGTCGCGGCACCAAGGTCGCGACGGCGCGCCGCCCGGGTTTGCCGACCACATCGCCGATGAACAGAATCTTCATATCAAATGACCAATGTCCAAGCACGAATGACGAGGGAATGACGAACCATGAATGACTAATCCTTTCCCCGCCGCGTAATGGCTGCAAAAACAAGATGCAACTCCCTTGCTTCCTTCCAAAGGTCCCTTGCCTCATCGGCCAGACCTGCTTCCGCTGCAGCAATCATTCGTAGCCAGTGCTTGGTTTCGCGCGCTTCTCGCTTGCAGGTGCCGATTTTGTGCATAAATTCCTTTTTCGTACCGGCGTCGTCCGCTTCACTGTAGTTTGCGCCCACGCTCGTTGCGGACCGGACCACCTGATTCATCAACGGCGAGTTCACGGCATTCACCGGCAGCTTCTTGGCAAACCGGACAACGGCTTCGCCGAATCGTGCGGTCCGCTCCTCCAAGTCATACATCCTACCGCGCCGAGCGGCGTTCGTCATTTGATTTTGGTCTCTCCTTCGTCCTTAGCATTTCGTCATTGGTCATTTCACTTGGCGTATTCGACTGCCCGGGTCTCGCGGACGACGGTGATCTTGATCTGCCCCGGATACTGCAGTTCCTGCTCGATCTTCTTGCCGATGTTGCGTGCCAACTGCAGGGCGCCGGCGTCGTCGACCGCGCTGGGCTGGACGAACACGCGCACCTCGCGGCCGGCCTGCAACGCGTAACTCTTGTCGACGCCCGGAAACGCGTTGGCCAGCGCCTCGAGTTTCTCCAGCCGCTGGACATACAATTCCATGCTTTCGCTGCGGGCACCCGGCCGCGACGCGCTGATGGCGTCGGCCGCGCTGGCCAACACCCCGTAAATCGTCAGGGGATCGACCTCGTGGTGGTGACAGGCAACGCCCAGCCAGACATCTTCCGGCTCGCCATATTTCCGCAGCAATTGGGCGCCAATCGTGGCATGCGACCCCTGAACTTCATGGTCGACCGCCTTGCCGATGTCGTGAAACAGGCCGACGCGTTTGGCGATCTGCTGGTTGAGACCCAGTTCCGCGGCCATCACGCCCTCAATTTCCCCGACCTCGATGGAATGATCGAGCACGTTTTGGGTGAAGCTGTGCCGGAATTTCAGGCGCCCGAGCAGCCGGACCACTTCGGGATGCACCTTCTGTAGGCCGAGCCGCAACACCGCGTCCTCGCCGGCTTTGTAGATCAGTTCCTCCAGTTCCTCGGTGACCTTCTCCACTTCCTCCTCGATGCGCGCGGGATTGATGCGTCCGTCCGCAATCAGGCGCTCCAACGTCTGCCGCGCCAACTCGCGCCGCACGGGGTCAAACCCACTGAGCACCACGGCCTGCGGGGTGTCGTCGATCACCACGTTGATGCCCGTGGCTGCCTCGAAGGCGCGAATGTTGCGACCCTCGCGACCGATGATCCGCCCTTTCATCTCCTCGTTCGGCAGCGCGATGGTGCAACTCGTGACGGTTTGCACGTGGTTCGAGGCACAGCGCTCGATCGCCGTCGTTATCGTCCGCTTGGCCTCGCGCTCGGCATCGTGTTTCGCGTCGTCGAGAATCCGCCGGGTCATCGCCGCGGCTTCGGCCCTGATGTCCTCCTCGAGCCGCGCCAGCAGGTGCCGGCGGGCGTCCTCGGCGCTGAGGCCGGCCACGCGCTCGAGTTCCTGCTGCGTGAGCCGCTTCAATTCGTCGATTTCCGTCTGCAGCCTGTGCAACTCATTCTCGCGGTCGACGACGCGCAGTTCCCGCTTGGTGACCTCATCGACCTTGCGCTCGAACAGGTCGACTTTTCGGTCGAGATTGGTTTCGCGCTGGATGACGCGCTTCTCCATTTCGATCAGTTCCTGGCGACGATCCCGCGACTCGGCCTCGAACTGCTCCCGTGCCTTGAACGTTTCGTCTTGTGCTTTCAAGCGCGCTTCCCGAAGCGTGTTTTCCGCCTCCCGGCGCGCGGCGTTGACGATCCCACCCGCCGTGCTTGCGTCGGCCTGCGCTTTCCTGCGGCTGACAAACCAACCCAACGCGACGCCGACAACAAAGGCGACGAGACTGATCATGAGGGTTTCAGTCATGGTGAATGGCCCCTGGTTCGAATCATTCGGGTTTCGGTCACAATGAAGTCCACACGGGCATCGTGTGCCTCCGCAGGGACCCCGCTCAGCACCTGAAAATCATAGGCCAGCGCGATCTTTGCGCCGCGCACCCCCTGCAGGAGGGAATCGAAATGGCCCAGGCCGCGCCCCAGCCGATTTCCCGTTTCATCGAACGCCAGACCGGGCGCCAACGCGGCGTCGATCTGATCGCAGGCCGTCGGTTCCGCCGCTCCGGGCCTGGGTTCCAAAATCCCAAATCGTCCCGCGGCGAGGTCCGCGCCGAAGTCGTGCAGCCGCGAGGCCACGTACACCTGTTGGCGCGCATCGAACCACGGCACGCACACGTGCCGGCCCAGCGCCAGCAATTGTTGGATCAACCCGTGCGTGTCGACTTCCGGGCCCGTCGATACGTAGACCAGCACCCGCGTCGCCCCGGCAAACTCGGGCAACACGGACAGCCGCTCCCAGATCGCCGCGCTCTTGGCGTGCACGTCGGCCGCAGGCAGCGCGGCGAGCTTCGCCCGTGTCTGACGGCGCAGCGCTATCTTTTCTTGAGCGATTGTTTCCATCGTTCCATGCGCTCGCGAACCTTGATCTCGAACCCCTGGTCGCCGGGCTCGTAGTACTTCCGTTTCTCGGGCAGATAATCCTGCGCGACGATGTGGCCCGCGTAATCGTGCGCGTACTTGTAGCCCTTGCCGTGACCCAGACGCGCTGACCCCTTGTAATGCGTGTCCTTCAGGTCGACGGGCACGGCGAGCGTCCGCCCTTGCTCCACGTCGGCTTTCGCGCTCCAGATGCCCTTGGCGCTGGCGTTCGACTTGGGCGCCGTCGCGCAATAAACCGTCGCCTCCGCCAACGGCAATTCGCCCTCGGGCCAACCGATAAACTCGACGGCGTGATGGGCGGCCACCGCCACGACCAGCGCCTGGGGATCGGCCAGACCGACGTCCTCGGCCGCCAGAATCACGATCCGCCGCGCGATGAAACGCGGGTCCTCGCCCGCGACGACCATTTTGGCCAACCAATACAATGCCGCATCGGGATCGCTGCCGCGCATCGACTTGATGAACGCCGAAATCGTGTCGTAATGTTCGTCTTCATCCGCGTCGTACACGACCGCCTTTTTCTGGATCGATTCCTCGGCGATGCTCCGCGTGACGTGGATCGGTCCCTTGGCGCTGCCGGGCGTGGTGAGCACGCCGATCTCCAGCGAATTCAGCGCCTTGCGGGCGTCGCCGTCACAAGCGATTGCCAGGAAATCGAGCGCCTCCGGATCCACCCGCACGTTTCGGCCGCCCAGGCCGCGCTCCTTGTCGGCCAGGGCGCGCTTCAGCAATTCCTTGATGTCGTCGGGCGTGAGCGGCTTGAGCTGGAAGATTTGGGAACGGGAAACGAGCGGCGAGTTGAGGTAGAAAAATGGATTGTGCGTGGTCGCGCCGATCAACCGCACCGTCCCGTTCTCGACGTCGGGAAGCAGAACGTCCTGCTGCGCTTTGTTGAACCGATGAATCTCGTCGATGAACAGAATCGTCTTTGTGCCCGAGTTGGCCAGGCGGTTCGCCGCGCCGGCGATCACGCGGCGAATGTCGGCCACGTTGGAGTCTACGCCGCTGAGCCGCTCGAACTTGCTTTTCGTGGCGTTGGCAATGACCTGCGCGAGGGAGGTCTTGCCCGTGCCGGGCGGGCCGTAGAGAACGATCGAGTTGATGCGGTCGGCTTTGATGGCGCGCCAGAGCAGCTTGCCCGGGGCGAGAACGTGGCGTTGTCCGACGAAATCCTCGAGGGTTTGCGGGCGCATCCGGGTGGCCAGCGGCGCGGTCTGGGGGCCGGCGACTCCGGTCGCGGCGGCGGATTCCAACGACTGGCTTGGAAATAGGTTCTCGGTCATGGCCACCAACCTGGCCCGTGGCTGCGAGCCGTGTGAAACGCGTGGTGCTGAGCGACATGTCCCGGTCGTTTCGGGCCCGCGAGAACCGGAAACGAAATACCCCACCGTAATGCCGTTTAAACGATATCTTTGAACCCCTCAATAACAGGGGCGCTCTGTCGGTAGTTTCCTACGTCCTGGAAAGGCATGCAGTCCACGACCGAACTCCGAGCTCCGTCACAGACGGTGTTGGCTCAAAGATTCCTCGTTTGCCACGAACATGGCAGGGTATTTCGTAAATCTTGCTCTACCAAAGAACACTGGCGACCACGGTCGCCCGCGACGTCACTCTTTTTAATCCTGTTAGCTGTCGAATTCAAGAATATTCCACCGGCCGTCATGGTCGCCACCCAATCCCCGCACATGTCGTCAACCTTCGCGTATCTCACACTGCAACGTCTGCTGCAATAAACGCTTTATCTGTTCATGGGCCGCGTTGACCTCCACGTCGGTCAGCGTCCTGTCCGGCGCGCGAAACGTCAACGAGTACGCCATGGATTTCTTTCCTGTCGGTACTGAACTCCCTCGATAAATATCAAAAATCTCGACCCGTACCAAGAACTTATTTCGGGTTTTCTCAATCGCCGCGATAATGTCACCATGCAGGACGCTCTCATCCACCACCAGCGCCATGTCGCGCACCACCGCCGGAAACCGGGGCAACTCGCGAAACGTCCGTTCCTCGCGGCCCCGCGCCACCAGCGGTTCCAGCGGGAACTCCGCCACGAACACGGCGTCGCGCAAGTCATATTTCCGGGCCTGACCCGCTGAAATCTGTCGAACCTCCGCTGCCGCGCCCAATTCCTCCAGCACCCCCTTCAAATCGAAGTAGTCCAGTTTCGCCTCCCGCCGGCCCGTTTCCCAAGAGTGCGGCTCCCGCCGGCCCGTCACCGCCAAGGCGAGGTGCAGCGACTCTTTGCCATCAGCCGCGAACACCCGTCCGACCTCGAACAGGCGCACGTCGAATTGATGTCGGGACACGTTGGTGCGCAGATTCGACAGCAGGCCCGGCACGAGTGAGGAGCGCAACGCCTGCTGGTCGGCGCTCAACGGATTCTGCAGCCGCAGGTCGCCTGCGGGGACCAAGGTCTGGTTTTGCGCTTCGTCGTAGCCCAGCGCCGTGAGGACCTCGCGCACCCGGGCGTATCCGTCCCATTTCGCGTCGAACTCCGACACGACCGCGGTCGCGGGCTGCATCCGCGGAGGAATCTTGTCGACACCGTGGATCCGGCAGACCTCCTCGATCAGGTCCGCCTCGCGCTCCAGGTCCACCCGGAACGTCGGCACCTCGACCTCGCAGGCGTGCGCGTCCGAGGAGGCGACGGACAGCTCGAGCCCCGCGAAAATCTTCCTCACGGTTTCCGGCGGCACGTCGATACCGAGCAGCCGATTCACCTGCGCATAGCGACAACGCACCCGCCGTCTTGCCACCGGCTTGGCCAGCGTGTCGACGATGCCGCGGGCGATCTGGCCACCGGCGAGTTGCTGCATCAGCGCCGCGGCTCGGTTGCTCGCCCAGATCACGCCGCCGATGTCCGCGCCGCGCTCGAAGCGGTAACTCGATTCGCTCGCCAACCCCAGACGCTTCGAAGTCTGGCGAACGTTCGACGGCAGGAACCAGGCGCTTTCCAGCAGAACATCGGTGGTCGCGTCGTTGATTTCGCTTTCTTTGCCGCCCATGATCCCCGCCAGCGCCACCGCCCGGTTGGCGTCGGCAATCACCAGCATGTCGCTGGTCAATTCGTGCTGGCTCTCGTCGATGGCCACGAACCGCTCGCCGCCTTGGGCGCGCCGGACCACGATGCGGTGCCCGCCCAGCAAGCGGTAATCGAACGCGTGCAGCGGTTGGCCACATTCCAGCATCACGTAGTTCGTCACGTCCACGACGTTGTTGATCGAGCGCATCCCGACTTTTTCCAGCGTTTGCCTCAACCACGCCGGGCTCGGTCCAATCTTGACCCCGCGAATGACCCGCGCCGTATAACGCGGGCAGAGATCAGGGGCATCAACATTCACGCTCGTCAGGCTCTCGATCTTCTCCGCACTTTCGGAGACGGAAACCTTCGGCAACTGCAACGGTTGACCCGTCAGCGCCGACACCTCGCGGGCGACGCCGGTAACGCACAGCCAGTCGGGACGATTGGGCGTCACTTCGATATCGAACACCACGTCCGCGCCGCCGAGCGCCTCGCTGAGGCGGACGCCAACTTGTGTATCGGATGGAAGAATCAACAGCCCGTCCGCGTCCTCGGCGATGTTGAGCTCCTTGGCCGAACACATCATGCCCTGCGATTCGACGCCGCGGAGCTTGGCGGTCTGGATCGTCAATCCGCCGGGCAGGGTGACGCCGGGCAACGCCAGCGGCACTTTGTCGCCGACCCGGTAATTCTTCGCGCCGCAGACGATCTGGCGTTCGGTCTGTCCGTCGGTGACGCGGCAGACGGTGAGCTTGTCGGCATTCGGATGCTTGTCGCTGGATAGAATCTGGCAGACAACCACCTGCTCCAGTGCGCCGCCTCCAAAGGTGGCGACGTTCTCGACTTCAATGCCCGCCCACGTCAGCCGCTCCGCCAACTCCGCCGGTGACCAGTCACAATCAAGGTACTGTTTGAGCCAGTTATAGGTGAATTTCATCTGCCGGACGGACTGTAGCGGTTTGCGTCCGAACCGTCTAGCCTTTAGCTCGGCCGCGCCGGGCCCGGCACGATCGAAAAGGAGCACGGCAGGCGGGGGAAAACCTGCCGTGCTGATTTGAGGAGACGGAAAAAGGATTCGGTCTACCCGCGACGTCGGTGCCACAACCCCAAGGCGGCCAACCCGGTCGACACCAGCATGATTGAGGAAGGTTCCGGTATTTGTGAAAAGACCTGGTTGATTGCGGAAATGGACGCCTGGTCACCGGTGTTATCGCCGCCCATCTCAATATCCTTTTCGAGGAAGAGCTTCACCTGCGGCGTGTTGAGGAACATGCTGGTCGACATCATCGACAGGGGCGGTTCAAACACCTGCATCTGACCGAGTTGGTTGACTCCGATGCCGTTCTGGTCGAACACCGATTCCGTGACGCTCGAGAACCCGCTGTTCACAACGAACCCGTTGTAATCCAGATGGAGATCCGAGATCAAGAATGGCGCATTGGTAACCTGGACCGAATAATCGATGATGAAGTCTTTCAACTGCGTATCCTGCGTGTGGAACGGCGCACTGATCTTGATTCCGTAGCCGAATGAATTTGAAATCGCCGTCAAGTTGATGGTCATCGGGCCAAACACATTCGTGTTGCCGCCGGCAATAAAGTCGAAATCGCCAAACAACTTGTCGGCGACCAATATCGAATTGCCAGAACCATCGACGTAGTTCGCGAAGTTGACGGTATCACCGGGATTGAGAACCGTCACCGTAGCGTTGCCGACCGCGCACCGTATCCCGCCACACACGACCAGTACCAACAGCCATCGCCTCTCCATAAAGCCCCTCTCCGGAGTCGAACCGCCGTTCGACTACCCTTTACCAACCCGCAAATCATCCCTTACAAGCTGAGCATTCGAGTTGGCGCCGCTCCAAGGGAGGTCCTCTCGGGACCGTTCTCCGCCCGTTGCCGCGGCCTCGCACCAGATATGAGCCGCCACTGGTCAACTTGTTCCACGGTTTGTGGAAAAAATCGCGGACAGCGGAGGTGGTCATTGGCAGGGGTCGGCATCGGCCACGCGGTTACCAGAGAGCGCAGTCGGCGCGTTATTTGCCTGATAAGCAAATGCCCCGCTTTCTCAGCGGGGCATTCGAGCGTACGGCCAAACCTGTAAAATCGCACCCTACCCGCAGCGGCGCCGCCAGAACCACAGAGAGGCAATTCCAACGGCGGTGAGGATCATCGAGGAAGGTTCGGGTATCTGCGAAAACACCTGATTGATTGCTGAAATCGATGCCTGATCGCCGGTGGCATTCCCGCCAAGTTCAATATCCTTTTCGATATACAGCTTCATCTGGGGCGTGTCGAGATAGAGGTTGGTCTGCATCATTCCATAAGGCGGTTCGTAGACCTGAATCTGGTTGAGCTGGTTGACTCCGATGCCGTTATGATCGAAAACCGACTCCGTAACGCTCGAGAACGCACTGCCACTAAAAATCCCGTTGTAATCCAAGTGAAGATCCGAGATCAAGAACGGGGCATTGGAGACAGTCACCGAATAATCGATGATGAAGTCCTTCAACTGAGTATCCGACGTATGGAACGGAGCGCTGATCTTGATTCCGTAACCAAACGAATTCGAAATCGCCGTCAAACTGATCGACATGTCGGTGAAGTTGTTTGTGTCGCCCCCGGCGATATAGTTGAACTCGCCAAACAACTTGTCGGCGATGTAAATCGAATTGCCCGAACCATCAACATAGTCCGATAAGTTGACGGTGTCGCCTACATTGAGGACGGTTACGGTGGCGCTCCCCACACTGCAGCACGCCAAACCACAGACCAAGACCGGAACTAGCCATCGACTCGCCATAAAACCCTCCGATGCTAACAGGCCGTTTGGTTGCTTCCTATCCGCGTTAGAAGATTACCACTCGCAAGGTATAACTTCTATCGCACTCCGGGAGGAATATCATGAGGGAAGCGTCAAGGTCAAGCCATTTCTTCGCCAATTCCGCAGAAAAGCGGCGATTCGATGCGCGGGGCATCGACTCGCGGCGGAGACGCGACAGACCATGAAGCGCCCGCTCCGAAACCAAGTTTCGTCGGGACCTTCATGCCCAAGGTGCTCACGGACAACAGGTTGGGTGTACGCTGATCTGCCGTCGCTCTCAAGGACATCACAGAGAGTCTGCCTGTTGACCCTGTTTGCAGCCTCTTCTTCCTTTTCAGTCGGACGGATGGTATATGTCTCCTCCATGTCGAAACCGGAGCCAACAACGAAGCGCGACTTCGTCGCCGACCACGTGCGGGGAATCCCGCGCTCGGGGATTCGCGATTTCTTCGACATTGTGCAGTCGATGGATAACGTGATCTCACTGGGGATCGGCGAGCCGGGATTCGTCACGCCGTGGCACATCCGTGAGGCCGCGATTTTCGCGTTGGAACGTGGCCGGACGAACTACACCTCCAACCTGGGTCTGATCAAACTGCGCCGCGCCATCAGCGCGTACGTGGCGGAGATTTTTCAGGTCAACTACGATCCCAACACCGAAGTGCTCGTCACGGTCGGCGTCAGCGAAGCCCTCGACATCGCCCTGCGCGCCATCATCAATCCCGGCGACGAGATTCTCTATCACGAGCCGTGCTACGTCTCGTACAACCCCAGCGTCCGTCTCGCCCACGGCCTGAGCAAGGCGATCCGCACCCGCGCGGAGAACGGGTTCGCACTCACTGCGGAGGACGTTGCCGCGGCGATCACGCCCCGCACGAAAGCGATCATCCTGAATTTTCCGACAAACCCCACGGGGGCCACACTGACGGCCGACGAAGCCGGGAAGATCGCGCAGGTGTGCATCGACCACGATCTGCTCGTGTTCACCGACGAGATCTACAGCGAACTCACCTACTCCGGCCAACACCGGAGCATTGCCGCGCTGCCGGGGATGAAGGATCGCACCATTTTCCTGCACGGGTTCTCGAAGGCGTTTGCAATGACCGGGTTCCGCATTGGCTACGCCTGTGCACCGGCCGCACTGACGGAAGCGCTGTTGCGCGTGCACCAATACTCGATGCTGTGCGCCTCGATCATCAGCCAGGAAGCCGCCGTGGAAGCGCTTCAGCACGGCGCCGAAGACGTGGTCACGATGCGCGAGCAATACCGGCTGCGCAGGAATTTCCTCACGAAATCCCTCAACGAGATCGGCCTGCCCTGTCACGTGCCGAACGGCGCCTTCTACGCCTTCCCGTCGATTCGCGAAACGGGGCTGACGTCGCGCGAGTTTGCGGTGCAATTGCTCGAACAGCAGCGCGTGGCCCTCGTGCCGGGCAACGCCTTCGGGCCCGCCGGCGAAGGCTACGTGCGGGCGAGCTACTCTGGCGGGATGACCGACCTGGAAAAGGCCGTCGAGCGCATCGCGAAGTTCGTCCAGGGACTCAAGTAAGCCACGCGACGATGTGGACTTGGTTGGAAACAACAGCCGGCCGAGCGGAATTCCACGCTAACAACGTCGAGCGTCAGACTTAGAATGAGCCACGTCCGGGGGCCATCTTGTAGCTCCCGCACGCTCTTGTTAAATGAAGGGTTTGATTTCTAAGATGTAATCGTTGTCCACAGGGAGGGACACTTCGACAGAACTCAGTGCAGACGCCTGTGCCACCGGTCCCATGGTGCGAGCCCCGAATGAGATTCGCGGCTACAGGGACTGATTCGTGTCAATTCGCGTGCCTTCGTGGTTAATAGCTTTTCGTGCTTCCTGCGCAGCAGGCCGCCCCCGCGAAGAGATCATTTCTGCGGAAAGGGGGTCACTGGCGGTGGAAGCGCTTTCTTCTAGCAAGCGTCTTGAGGAGTTCGGCGTCGGCGAGGTCTTTGGCGCGGCCGGAGGCGATCTTGTTACAAATCATGTCTTCCGTCGAGAGGATGCTGAGTTGGACGCCATCGATTGTGCGGTTGAGGGCGTGCCGTTTGGCGGTGCCGTAGGCGACGCCGGAGATGCTGGTGACGATGTCAATACGGCGGGGCGCGACGCCAATTTGAAGGACGACGTCTTCCCGTTGGAAATCGGCCGGGGTGATCTTCGCCATCGGCGCGCCGAATCGGCTGAGGGCGCGGCACAGCTTGCGGGCGTTGACGAGCGAGGGCCGTACCCAGATATCCAGGTCCAAGGTGGCCCGGGGAAAACCGTGCGCCGCGAGGGCGTACGCGCCGACGAGTATGAAGTCAACGCGCTCGCTTCGCAAAGCGAGCAACATTTCTTTGTAGTCTTCGTTCCACATCGTGGCGCGGGCTGCAGGACGCGACTTCCCGAGTCATTGGCCACACCATCAGAATGCGTTCGGCCACGCCGCCCGGGACGTAATTGTCATCAGTGTGTGTCGACAGTCTCCCTCTAGAAACAACCTTACGGGCCAGCTTCACGACGTCATAATACTGCCGCGCCCCGTGGCAAGCAAGGTTGGAAATGGTCCAGTGCGCGGTCGATTGAAGAGTTGCACAAGCTAATCAACGGGAATCTACTTCTGCGGCTGCCGCCGGAAACCACGGCCTGCGTCCTGCGGCCCGCGTCCTGCGGTCTAGACAAACCGCCGGGCTGCGGCTAGACTCTGCGTCCTGATTTCCCCATGAGTGAGGCGAAACAGGTTAATATCGGTCTGATCGGTGCCGGCGTCGTCGGCGGCGGCGTGGTGAAACATTTCGCCCGCAACGCCGACCTCATTGCCGAGCGGCTCGGCCTGCGTCTCAACCTCCAATGGATTTGCGACAAGGACGAATCGCGCCTGAAGGGATTGCCGGTGTCGAATACCCGGCTGTCCGGCAACGCGCAACAGGTGCTCGCCGATCCCGACGTTCAGATCGTCGTCGAACTCGTCGGCGGCACCGGCTTCGCCCGGCAACTCATTCTCGACGCGTTCGGCCGCGGCAAAGTCGTCGTTACCGCCAACAAGGCGTTGCTGGCGCATCACGGCGAGGAAATCTTCGCGGCGGCGGCGAAACATGCGACCAACATCTTTTACGAAGCCAGCGTCTGCGGCGGGATCCCCATTATCAAGGCGCTCCGCGAGGGGTTCGTCGCCAACCGGTTCCCGCTCATCTACGGCATCGTCAACGGCACCTGCAACTACATCCTTTCGCGCATGACCGCCGAAGGCAAAGACTTCAGCGACGTGCTCGCCGAAGCGCAGAAGCTGGGTTACGCCGAGGCCGATCCGTCGCTCGACGTCGATGGCATCGATTCGGCCCACAAGGCCACGATCCTCGCGTCGCTGGCCCATGGATTCTGGACGAGCCTGGAACACACCTACGTCGAGGGCATCCGCCACGTCTCGCAGTTCGACATCCAGGTGGCGCGCGAACTCGGTTACATCATCAAGCTGCTGGCGATCATCAAGAGCGCCGACGCATCAGACTCCGCCCCGGTGGAGGTCCGCGTGCATCCCACCCTGATTCCACACAACCACGTGCTGGCGGGTGTGGGCGGCGCCTTCAACGGCGTGGTCGTCCACGGCGACGTGGTTGGCGACACAATGTTTTATGGACGCGGCGCGGGCGCCGACGCCACCGCCAGCGCCGTCATCGCCGATCTGGCCGACGCGGCGCTGGATTTCAAGTTCGGCAGCATCCAACGCGTGCCGCCCTTTGTGGCCCACCGGCTCAACGCCCGGGTGCGCACGATCGACGAGGTCGAATCGCGCTACTATCTCCGGCTCACCGTCGCCGACCGTTCGGGGGTCATTGCCAAGATTTCCAGGATCCTGGGCGACGCCGACATCAGCATCGCGTCGGTGTTGCAGCGCGAGGCGCCCGATCCCCGTCCCGGCCGGCCCCCGAGCGAACACGTGCCGCTCATTTTCATGTTGCACACCGCCAAGGATCGGGCCGTCCGCGACGCGGTCGACCAAATCGACCGACTCGACGTGGTGAAAGACAAGACGGTGGTGATCCGCGTGGAGAGTTTTGAATGAAGGATCCCGTCCCCTGCAGCCGAAGCGCAAGCTTCGGCCGAGCCTCACGGTTCGGCTACAGCGCAAGTGAACTGGCCGGTCCGACAGTTCTGCATTCGAGTTCGGTTCGGTTTTCGATTTCCGGATTTCGTGCTTAGGGCGTCATGGCCGTCATCGTACAGAAATACGGCGGAACATCGGTCGGCAACGCCGAGCGCATCAAGAACGTCGCCCGACGCGTGCTGGCCACGCAACAAGCGGGCAACAAGGTGGTAGCCGTTGTGTCCGCCATGAGTGGCGTGACCGATTCGCTCATCAAACTGGCCAAGGAAGTCCACACCGAGCCGAACGAACGTGAGATGGACGTGTTGCTCGCGACGGGCGAACAAACCACGATCGCGTTGGTGGCAATGGCCTTGCACGCCCTCGGCGCCAGGGCCGTGTCGCTCACCGGCGCGCAGGCGGGGATCGTCACCGACGGGCTGCACACCAAAGCCAAGATCGCCAACATCACACCGAAGCGCGTTCACGAGTTCCTCGATCAGGGCAACATCGTGACCATCGCCGGCTTTCAGGGCACGACGCCCGACGGCCAGATCACCACGCTCGGACGCGGCGGCAGCGATCTCACCGCCATCGCCATCGCCGCGGCGATCAAAGCCGACCTGTGCCAGATTTTCACCGACGTGGACGGTGTCTACACTTCCGACCCGCGCATCGTGCCGAACGCCCGCAAGCTCACGGAGATCAGCTACGACGAGATGCTGGAACTGGCCGCGCTCGGATCGAAGGTCATGCAGGCGCGCTCGGTCGAGTTCGCCAAGAAATTCGGCGTGATATTCGAAGTCCGCAGCAGTTTCAACGACAACCCGGGGACCATCGTGAAAGAAGAAACCGCCAAAATGGAAGATGTCGTCATCCGCGGCGTCGCGGTTGACAAGAACCAGGCCAAAGTCACCATCGCCGGCGTGCCCGATAAACCGGGCGTCGCCGCCAAGGTGTTTAAAACGGTCGCCGACGCCAATATCAACATCGACGTGATCGTGCAGAACGTCAGCGAGAAAGGGTTCACCGACATTTCTTTCACCGTCGCTTCCAACGAAGCGGCCAAGGCCGCCAAGGTGCTGCAGCCGGTGGTCAAGGAGATCAACGCGAGAGACGCCTCGTCAACGGCTGACATCGCCAAGGTATCCGTCGTCGGCATCGGCATGCGCTCGCATCCCGGCGTCGCGGCCAAGATGTTCGAAACGCTCGCCGCCAACGGCGTCAACATCGACATGATCTCCACCAGCGAGATCAAAATCAGCGTGATCATCAAACTGGCCGATGCCGACAAAGCCGCTCGCGCGGTCCACGACGCGTTTGGGTTGGGAGGTTAGGACGCGGGCTGACTGTAGCTGCAGCGCTTGCCCGCCTGCGGCGGATAAAAGCTGCGGCCAAGGTCCCTGGTGAAGACGTGCTCGCACCGAAGCTCACGCTTCGGCTACAGGTTCCAAAAGACCCACGAGCCCTTCCCCTGCCCTATGGCACGAGGCGGATACGGTAGTAGCGAGCCGGGCTGTTGGTGGCGCCGCCGACATCCGTATAGTTCGTGGTCGTGTCGCCAGTAATGTTGATCACAGTTGTGGCGCCGCTGCTGTCCTGGAAATCGTTGCTGTAGTCACCGCTCGCGTCGCCCGAGCTCACCTGCACGGCGTTGGTACGCACCCCTGCGGTCGACCAGGTGATGAGGACGTTGTTGTTGCTGTCCGTCACCACCGAAGTGATGCGGAATACCGAGGCCGGGTTGGTCGGATTCAGACCCGCCAAGTACTGGTTGGTATTGCTCATCCCTTTACCGAATGGATCAGCGTCAGGCTGCGCCTGCGGGCAGCCTGTGCACTGGAAGTACTGGTACTGCCAGGCCGAGAACTGGTCCCAGGCGCTGATCAGGTTCACCTGCGTGTTGGTGCCCGAGCCGTCGGCACCACTCACGATTTCCGTGACGCTGTAGTTGCCCGGGGTGACGTACGTGTACATAACGCTGCTGGTCGCGACGTTGGTGGTGCCGCCGTCGCCGAAGTCCCACAAACTGTTGGTCACGTCGCCACTGGAGGTATCTGTAAAGGTCACGGTCAGCGGAGCGAGCCCATTGGTCGGGCTGGCGGTGAAACTGGCCACCGGGGGCGGCGTGAGGGCGGTAATCAAATTCACCTGGGTATTGGTGCTCGAGCCCCCGGCGTTGCTGGCGATCAATTGCACGGTGTAGCTGCCCGGCGTCGTGTACGTGTGGTTCGGGTTCTGCAACGGTGACGTGCCGGTATCGCCAAACGTCCATGACCAGCTCGTCGGCGAGCCCGTCGAGGTGTCGGTGAACGCCACATTCAGCGGAGCGAGCCCATTGGTCGGGCTGGCGGTGAAACTGGCCGATGGCGGCGTACCCGAGCCGACGAGGATGGTGTAATCAGCCACCACGGGCAGGTGATCGCTGGCGGTGGTGAGGTCTTGTTCGAGCTGCGTGGCGGAGAGTTTGAGAAGATTCGTCAGACCCGGGTCAAGGTCGTTCAGTGCGGTATTGGTACTGACAGTCACGGAGCTACCGTAAGGCAGCGAGGCGTTGTTGCCGAACGAGCGGTACGATCCCGGGACGTATTGGAGCCCGCCCGCCACGTCGTAATACACGTTGCTCGTCATCACTTGAAGATCGTCCCGGTACAACAGACCCGAGGCCGGTTCGCTGAGCATGTACAAGATAGTTGTCTGGGTCGTATTCGTACTCCAATTGATGTTGGGGGACGCCGATGTGTACGCATTCCAAGAAATGTTGAGGGGATCAACTCCTTGGCCCTGCTTCACGCCGGTCGGTGCGCTGTTGGAGCAGATGGTCTGGTAGCCCGGCTCGCCGCTGTTGTCGTCGGGATTGTAGTCGCCGACATACAGCACGCGGGCGGAGGCGGGCAGGTTGGTCGATTCGTCGCTGCGGATGATCTTGGCCTCGCCCAGGCGGTACTGCTCATTCGAGGTGCCGGGGCTGGCCTTGTAATGGCTCACGTAGATGTAAAAGATGTTGGTGGTCGAGGGCGTGACCCCTGCGGGCGCGAACTGGTAGCGCACGACCTGACGATATTCCCCACTGCTGGAACCCAGACTCTTGCCGGCGGGTGGATTGACCGGGACAGAGGCGAGAAGTTGCACGGTGTTGGTGTTGTAGACCAGGGCGTTGGGGCCGCCTCCGCTACTGGTACCTCCACTGGTTGTCGCTTGGTAAGTGCTCATGGCATATCCGGCATACCCGGCGGGTACACCATAGGCCGCTACGCCATGCGCCGAATAGAAAGTGTTCAGTCCATTCACGATGGGTTGGACGGTGGTGGAATTACTGGTCGTCTCTTGCAGGGCGAGGATGTCGATCGGCTGGGCCGGGTCACCGGCGATCTTCTCTTCGCCAATCCCCTCAAGCACGCCGCCATCGGTATACGTCCCACTATTGGAGGGAACAATCAACCCAGGACGGGGAGTCGTATACCCATCCGTGTCGGCTTCAATGTTGTAAGTAACGATGCGTATGATTCTGGTTTGGGCTGAGGCAACCATTGTCGTGCAGCAAGCCACGAAGACGGCCAGACAGCCCAGATGAAGACGGACAGTTACTACTCTTATCCCATGTGTTTTATTCGTTGGCCCGCGAGACATGAGTCACCCTTTCACAATCATGAAGAAACTGGATCCGGCACTGACAACACTACACAGCCGTCCACCGTCGACATATTGGTGAATACGGCAAAGGCCCTGACACTATCGTGACCTGCCAAGCCGGGACGGCAACCACGCCACAGAAGCCGTGCGACCCCAGAACCCAGTATGCCCGTACCTAATCTCATCCAGAACGTCGAACGTGAACGCTCTTCGAAAACCACGTACTAAAGCGCACTAGCCCCAAAAGGTCAACTTATACTTGCGCCATTCCGCGAGTTGCCCTGCCGCGATTCGGCCACCATGGTCAAAAAGAACACGCAACATGCTCGAAGCTTCCGCCTGGAAAAATCTTAATCGCCTCTGCGGCTGAGACTTGGCAAAACCCGACAGGAAACGGCACATGCCTTGCCATGGTCTTCCCCAACTTTTGGGGATTATCAGGTGAGCTACGCCCACAGTTCTGTCATGCGTGTCTTCGTTGTCTTCAGCCTGATGTTTGTCGCCCAGACCGTCCTTGCCGGAATGCCGCAGTTCCCTGTGAAACCACTGCCGCGGCAGGCGAGCCCGGCGCGTTTCAGCATTCAGCCGGCGTCGTCGACCACATCGGAACCGAAGAGCGACCCGTATCGCGACTTTAACGACGGTCACGGTGAGGTGTTCGCCATGACCTTATCGGGGCCGGGCTCCAAGCGAATCAGCCACCGCACCGGTTCTCACCCCGACTCCGAGACGGATTTGATTTGCGCTGTCGTCTTGGCCGGCGCCGGAAGTTATCCGTTGCAGATGTTCTTTCCCAGCGATCCTCCCGGCTCCCGGTTGGGTGTCCTCTTGCGTTGTTGAGCCGGGTCCTCCAATATCGGTCGTAGTATCCAGTCCTCCGCCATTTCGGGGATGCCTCGAACCAGTCGGTTACTTGTGGACATAAACTCAAAAAGGAAGACCCAGTCATGGAACCTTGCGGATTTGAATCGTTCAATCGACAACGCCCGACAAATCAAACTCGGAGCAAGACAAACGGACGCGACGGCCGGCGAACCAAGTGGGCCGCACCGCGACTGCGATGCGCGGCGGCAATTCTGCGCCGGCTGGCATTCTGCCTCGCGACCGCCGTCATCGCCAGCTCGGCGGTGAGCGTCCATGCCGAGCCGGCCCCGACGCTCGAGCAGCGCGTAGCCGACCTGGAAGCGTACGTCAACAACGCGGGCCGTACGCCGGGCGTGGCATCGCGAGTGCCCGGGCCCGGCCCCGGCCACAACGCGTGGATGATGACGTCCGCGGCCCTGGTGCTGTTCATGACGTTGCCGGGGTTGGCACTGTTCTACGGCGGTCTGGTCCGCAAGAAGAACGTGCTCTCCGTGCTCGCGCAATGTCTGGGTATCGCGGGCCTGGTGACGATTCTCTGGTGGGCCGTGGGCTACAGCTTTGTGTTTGCCAGCGGCTGTCCGTTTCTCGGCAGCCCGAAGTTCGCGTTCTTGAAGGGTGTGAACTCCACGCCCAACCCCGATTACGCGGCCTGGGTCAGCCACAACGTGTTTGCGATGTACCAGATGATGTTCGCCATCATCACCCCGGCACTGATAGTCGGCGCGATTGCCGAGCGCATGAAATACGTGGCGATCATGAGCTTCGTGTTGCTGTGGATGTTTGTCGTCTATTTTCCGTTGGCGCACATGGTCTGGGGCGTAGACGGTTTCATGAACGGCGTCTGGAACGCCAAAGCCGGGATCAAAGCGATCGATTTCGCCGGCGGCACCGTGGTCCACATGTCGTCGGGATGGTCGGCGCTGATTCTCTGTTTGATTCTCGGGAAACGGTTGGGCGTGGGAAAAGAAATCATGGCGCCGCATAGCATGGTCCTGTGCATGGTCGGCACCGGCATGCTGTGGGTCGGCTGGTACGGTTTCAACGCCGGCAGCGCCGTGGCGGCCGACGGTATTGCCGCCAACGCATTCATGACCACCACGCTGGCGGCGGCCATTGCGTCAGCCACGTGGGCCACCGCCGAATTGGTGAGCCGGGGCAAAGCCAGCATCCTCGGCTTTTGTTCCGGCGCCGTGGCGGGACTGGTCGTCATCACACCGGCCGCCGGGTTCGTCAACGCGACCGGCGCGGTGATCATCGGCGTCCTGGCGGGTCTGGTCCCGTTCTTCGCTTGCGTGAAACTCAAGGCGGCACTGGGTTACGACGACGCGCTGGACACGTTCGGCGTCCACGCCGTCGGCGGCACTCTCGGCGCCTTCCTGACCGGGATCCTGGCGACGACCGAGGTCAATCCGAATCTGGCGACCAATCTCAAGGACATCGTCGGCCACACCCTGTGGCTCGAACAGCTCAAAGCGATGGGCGTCACCCTAGCGTTGGCAGTCGTAGGCACGGTGATCATTGCCTACGTCGTCAAGGCCGTCGTGGATCTGCGTCCATCGCCCGAGATCGAGACCCAAGGCCTCGACATCAACGAGCACGGTGAGGAAGGCTACGTCCTGTAGAAAAGCGATCCAGCGGGCAGATTATCGGCAGCCTCGCGGCCGGCCGCGACGCCACTGATCCGACAAGCGGTACAGGCGTATCCGCGCGCCCAGCAGGGACGAACCGCCGCGCCGGCCCTCAATTTGCTGGGCCGCGCGCACGGCCAAGCGCGTTTCCTATGGCACGAGCCGAATCCGATAGTAGCGCGACGGAGAATTGGTGGCCCCGCCAACGTCGAGATAGTTGGTGGTTACGTCTCCGTTGTTGAGGATGACGATGTGCGGCGATGTGGTGATGTCCGTAAAGTTGGTGGCGTAATTGCCGTTCGCGTCGCCACTGGTCGCCTGCACGGCGTTCGTGCGGAACCCGGCCGCCGCCCACGTGATGAGGACGTTGTTGCTGCTATCGGTCGCAACCGAGGTAATCCGAAACACCGAAGCCGGATTGGTCGGGTCCAGTCCCACCAGGAACTGGTTGGTGTTGCTGATGCCTTTGCCGTAAGGATCGGCGTCCGGCTGTGCCCGATCGCAGTTGGTGCAGGTGAAATACTTGAGTTGCCACGCGACGAATGGATCGGCGGGCGGTGGCGCCACCCCGTTGCTCACAACGAGGTCAACCTCACCGGCCACGCTCGTGTCGATCGTGTAGCTGAAGTTTGCGTTCGGATTCGTACCCATCGTCAGGCTGTGATCCGTGAGTGTCCCGCCGTACTTGAAGAGCGTGTAGGTGGTGTTGGTGAAGCCGCCTGCGTCGGCGACGTTCAGGGTCCCGTCCAAAGTCAGGTTCCCGCTCACAACGGTCTTGTCGCTGGTGGTGCCCAGTTCGTACTGCAGCACGGCCCCGCTATCGATCACCAGATTGTTGCTGACGGTCAGGGTGCCGGGGCTGGTGCCCGGCGCCAAGGTTCCGTCGACGGTTACGGGTCCGCCGATGACGCCGTTGCCGCCGAGAGTGGCGCCGCTAAGTACCGTGAGTGGACCGGTTCCCGTGCCGCTGCCAGCCGTATTGTTGACCAACACCGTCCCGCTGTTGGAAATCGTCATCGCCCCGCTATACGGGGAGCTATTCCCCTGCAACGTGAGCACCGTGCTCGCCGGCAGGTTGAGCACGAGCGGCCCGGAGTTGCTGAGCACACCCTTGTAGACGTTGTTGCCGCTGGTAAACGCGAGCGTGCTGGCGGAGACGATGTTCAGGGTGTTGGAGAAGTTGACCGAGTCCGGATTAAACGTGACGGTGCTGCCGCCGAGAGTAAAGGGACCGGTTCCGTACAGAGTGGATTCAACGATGGCAAACCGTCCGTTGATAAATCCCAGCACGCAGTTCGTGGGTGGTTTCGAGAAGCCCGCGATCGTAATCAGGTTGGTGGTGGGAACGACGTTGGTGTCGGTGATGGGGACGGTATTGGTGATCGTGACGTCGGCGTTGTAAAGCGTCAGCACATTCGTGTCCGTCAGCGGCGCGGTAAGGTTGGAGTCGATGATCCGGATCGCCTGAGCGTCATAGATGCAACAGGCTCCATCATTATTGGTTCGTCCCAGGATGTTGACGTTGTACATCGCAACGTTGGAAATGAGCATTTCGGGCAGGCCATACATGAACACGGCCAGGGTACCCGGCCCCTGAACGCCGCTGTTGCCGACCGCCGTGAGATTGCTGATGGTGATATTGCGGTATTGGGGAGTCGAGCTGCTCACGGTCTGAGGTCCGTTCGTCACCGCCACGTCTTCCGGCGAGATATGGATGTACTTGGACGGCGACCCGATCGCGCCGTAGTTCGCATAAAAGGCGATTGGGATGTTTACATTCGTCATGTTGAGGTCCAAGTACTTCATGTTTGAAATCAAGCCGCCGCTGCCGCGGTCCGACTTCATCTTGATGCCGTACTCGGTGCCGACCCACCAACAGTTGCTCACGAGCACGTTGTTGACCCCGCCGCCGATTTTGCTGCCGCACGAGACGCCGTGCCCGGTGCCGAACGTGCAATTGGAAATCGTGATGTCCGTCGCCGCCTGGCTGCTGCCTCCGAGTTCGACGTCGTCGTCCCCGGTACTGATGAACGAGTTGCGGATGAGAATGTTCGTCGAGCTGATGTCAAACGCGTCGGTGTTATGAGAGTCATACGGCGTGTTGATCGTGATCCCTTCGACGGTTATGCTAACGCTGGGACCGTTCTTCAAATAGATGGTGAACGTCGGCGGATTTTGCAGCGTCACGTCCCGGACCCACACCTTCGTACATTTGTCGAACTGGACGAAGTTTGGCCGCGACCCAGCCAGCGGATACCACCAGTTGGTGCCCTGGCCGTCCAGGATTCCGTTGCCGCTGATCTCGACGTCGGTCAGCGTGTTACCGAAGATGAACGGCGTACTCGCGGAAGGCCAACTACCCATGGGGAGCATCTGCAGTTTCGCGGCGCCAAGAGAGTTGCTGACGATTTGCAGATTGACCTTGCTCTTCATCGTGATCGGGCCGCACAGATAATTTGTCAGCGACGTGCTGCCAGGTTCAATCACGACCGTGCCGCCGCCGGCGTTGGCGATGGCGGTGATGGCGGCGTTGATGGAGCCGGCGTTATCGGTCGTTCCATTGCCGATCGCGCCGAAATTCACGACGGCATTGGTGGTCCGGCTCGGAATACTCGGCAACGGCGGATCGGCCGCCACCGCCCGTCCACCCAGCAGAGGCAATAGCAAGCCGGCACAAAGAACCGTCAAACGTGAGATAGACATAGAAAACCTCTCCGCTGTAGAGGAAGATAGTGATCGCGACCCGATTGCCCTGTTTCCCATCATGGGGATATACCCATCCGTAGCCTAAATTCTCCCCAGAGTCAAGCTTTCCACACCACCGGTAGGTTCTCCGCCCCGGCCACAGCGGCAGCCGTTCCAATCGCAGCACCGCCTCCGGATGGGCCGTGCGAAGTCCGCCCTGAGCCAGACCGAGGGGTCACGGCCGCCGAGCCATGGTAGGGAGGCGCTGCGTCGCCGCCGCGGACGCGCCGGAGCGCGTCCCGACGACATCGCGGAGGCGGAGGACCGCGTCACTACCGACGGACGACCAAAGCGCCCCGCCTGCTAGGGCACGAGCCGCACGCGATAATATTTTGACGGGAAATTGGTCGCGCCGCCGACGTCGACATAGTTGGTCGTCGAGCCGACCGTGTTGGTGACGGTGAAGATGTCGGTAAAACCGTTGGTGCTATAAGCGCCGCCAACACCCCCCGCCGTAGCTTGGAGCCCGTTGGTTGTGCCGGCGAATGTGCCCCACGTTACGCGGATGTTTTGGCCCTCTTGCGCAATCGCCATGATGCGCAGCGGCGTCGAATTCGGATCATTCGGGTTCGTGCCCGCTTGATACTCCTGCAAATTGCTGAAGCCATCGCCGTCGTTGTCGGCGCTGGCATCGGCGGGATCGAGCGGATCGAGTCCGTGGGCTTGTTCGTAGCCGTTCGGAATCCCGTCGCCGTCGGCGTCGCCGTTGGGGTCGAGGACCGCGGTGTTGTAAATCAATGTGCCGCCAGTGTGCACGAAAGAACCGCACGCATTCGTCATGACGAACCGGTCGGCCGCCACCGTTCCGGAATTCAGGATGAAGGAACCCGTCTCGACATCCAACGTGGCGTTCTGCTGGGCATTGGTCACATAAAGCGCGCCCCCCGCCACGGTCACGATGCCGGCTGCCTGGCAGTCAAATCGGCCGATGTTCAGGTTCGAGTAAATCGTGGTGGTGCCTCCATACAGATTCATGAGACAGTTCGATGCGCCGGAATCACCAAGGAAGATGAACTTGCTGATGTATTCACCATTGGAAACGACGATCTGACCGTAACCTCCCTGATCGCCGACCGTGGTGGTACCGTTAGTGAACAGCAGGAGACCACCCGTGATCCAGAGATGGCCAAAGCCGCCTTCCCGTCCCACATGCATGAAGGGAGTTCCCGAGCCATTTTGAGGCGCGAAGATAAGGTTGGTGCCACCGGCAATCGTCAGCGTGCCGTCGGCATAGGCGGTATAGCCGATTTGCACGGCGGCCGTCAGCCAGTAGCCGTTAGAGACGGTCATTTGACCGGAGGTGTAGTTGGCGTCGCCGATGATCGTGGAGCTGTCATAATTGGACACGAGGAGTTGACCACCTGTGAGCCAGACCGAGCCAGCGCTGTAGTTGCCGGCGGCTATGTCCAGGACTCCCACGTCGGTGGTACCGCCGGAAATGGTCAGCGTTGCCGCGTCTGATCCCTCGAATCCAAGGGACGTGTAGCCTCCCGACAAGTAACCGCCTTCAACCGTCAGTTGCCCGGCTCCCTCGTAGCCGATTTCCAGCGCGTTGTCCGGCACCAGCAGTTGACCGCCGCTCAGCGTAATGGAACCGCTGGACCCGGAAAAGTAGCCGAGGTAGATATCCGTATTGGTAGCCAGCAGGGTGCCTCCACTCATCGTCAACTGCCCCGACGCGCCCGAGTTGTATCCAATATACAGGCGCGAGTTATCTGGGAACGTGACTGTGCCGCCGCTGAACTCCAACAATCCCTGACTGCCGGAGTTGTAGCCGATGTAGGAGGTGGCGGTTTGCCACAGACCGCCGGTGACCGCCAGTTGCGCAACGCGATCATAACCCACGTAAGAAACACACGGACTGGTAGTCGTCAGCACAGCTCCGTTGTCCAGTTCCATATATCCGTTGTCGTTGAATTGAAAGCGTGCGATCACTGGAGAATTGGAAACCGACATCACGCTGCCGGTGGTCAGCAATACCTGGTCGAGAACCGTGAACGCGGCCGATCCAGTATTCTCAACCAGCAACTCATTGAGGCCCTGAAACGTGATCATTCCTTCATGAACCTGGGGCGCGGAAATGATGAGATTGCTGATCGTCATGGACCCGGGAGCGCTGGTAACCGTGGTCGGATCAATCGTGACAGCTTTCACGCCGTTGAAAGCCGGGAAACCATTTGTGATGGTGTCGGCGGTATGACTGATTGACGGTGTTCCCACCGACCAATCTCCATTCGTTTCCCATTTTCCGCCGATCGTGATGGCCCACGAATTTGTCGTTAATGCCGCACGGGATGGGACACAATTTCCGAGCAGTAGCAGGCCGATGATGCCGATGCTGAGTCCATCCCGTTTCATGATTTCCTTTCTACGGCACCAGCCGCACTCGGTAGTAGCGAGCCGGTCGGTTCGTCGCGCCACCGGTGTCGGTGTAGTTGGTGGTGGCGAGGCCGCTGCCGGGAATGATCATCTGCGGGCCGAGATTGATGAAGCCGTTGGTCGAGTAAACGCCGCCAGCATCGCCCGGTGTAACCTGGACCTGGTTGGTGGAGCCACCGGCAGTCGTCCAGGTGAGCACGATGCTGTTGCCCTGTACGGCAATGGATGTGATTTGGAGTGGCTGCGGCGTGATCTGCAAGGGTGTGGACAGGGGATTCTGCGGATCAGAACCTGCCTCGTATTCCTCCCAATTTGAGTAGCCATCCCCGTCCGGATCACCATCGGCCCCGTCGTCCCCGATCGAAGACAATGGGTCGAGGCCGTGTGCTTGTTCCCACCAATTCGGCAGGCCGTCGCCGTCCGCGTCGCCGTTCGGGTCGAGAACCAGCGTCCCGACGGTGACGGTTCCACTGAAGTTGTCGAATACGCCATAACAGCCGTTCGTGACGACCAACTTGTCCACAACGAGC